>Ga0315553_10000563_pt1 | contig 32451 bp, 29 predicted proteins | sample SalMarSW160140MG_FD_203099 | JGI IMG/M metagenome (GOLD analysis project Ga0315553, IMG submission 203099) | Salt marsh sediment microbial communities from the Plum Island Ecosystem LTER, Massachusetts, United States - Salt Marsh Sediment SW1601-40 ... | reverse complement strand
TAAAGTCCTTATTTTATCTAGAGTTTGTTTTAATTGAAAAATCTCTTGATTAAAAGGATCTTTATGATATAAATCGCTTTTTTTAATATTTTCAATCTTTTTTCTTTGATCTAATAAAATATCATACCTCATTACTAAAGCTTCAAAATCAATTAATGCGTTTGGATGAATTTGAGCTTCATCATTAATTATAAATTCGAGACGGGCTAATCCTGTGCCATCTGGATGCTTTCCCTGACTCAATGCACCTTTTGGGATCCCTAGATTCACTAGTACTTTTGTTTGAGTTTGTGGAAGTTTAGCAAATTCAATTACATCGGAGTCAAATTCAACATCTTTAAGCCAAATACGTGGTTCCCCTTGACTACAATCAATAGTTATGTATTCAATTCCTTCGCGCAGTTTTTCTTTCATAACCTGTACAATTTCATCAGCTCCAACAATTGAAGTAATATTTAACTCTCGAGATACAATTGCAGCATGACAAGTGGGTCCACCTCGCTCAGTAATGACTCCTCCCAAATTCTGCATATAAGAGGTCCAATCAGGGTTTGTTTCTTCTGTAATAAGAATGTCTCCTTCTCTTAATAAGTGTGCATCATTAATTGACTCAATAATTTTTACTTTCCCATAACCTATTCTTCGTCCAATAGCGATACCTGAGTTTTCTACTAATAATCCCTCTTGGGTCAATTTAACAGGATCTTCAAGAAGATAGAAGATTTCTTCAACATCACCCTTGATGCTATGAACAGTTTCAGGGCGTGCTTGGACAATATATATTTTTTCATTGTTTCCGACTGCAAATTCTATGTCCATCCTTCGACCATAATGTGTTCTAATTTTTTGAGCATAATCTGCTAATATTAGGACCTCATTTTCAGTTAAACAATATTGCATCTGCTTTTTTTCGGGTACTTGAACTACTTCAGTTCCTATTTTTTCAGTACCTTTAGTAAAAATCATCATTTTCTCTTTTTTAGCAAGCTCACGACGAATAATCCTTAGTTTTCGAGGATCATGCTTGAATACCATGAACTCATCTCCTTTTTCAACACCTTGTACTATTAATTCTCCTAAACCCCAAGTTCCCCTAATAACAACCACGTTCGGGTTACCCGAATCAGGGTCCTCAGTAAACATTACACCAGAGGATTTAACACCACCTAAACCTCCCGCCATTTCTTGGACCCCCACTGAAAGTTTTACGTCAAAATGATCGAATCCTGCCCGTTCACGATACATTGTTGCTCTTGTGGTAAAAACTGATGCCATGTCTTTTAAGATATATTCTAAGATTTCTTTTTCGCCAGATATATTTAAGTGAGTATCTTGTTGCCCCGCAAATGAAGCGTCAGGTAAATCTTCTGCTGTAGCGGAACTTCTAACAGCAAATGTAGATTTCTCTCCAATTTTCTCAATTAATTTAGAATAAGCATGTAAAATCTCATCCGCTAGAGAATCTGGAATTTTAGATTGTTCGATTACATATCGTATATTAGCACAAATTTTATCTACTATTTCAACAGACTTTATATCTTCTGATTTCAATTCATTAGAAATCCTATTAATATCTTTTGCGATCAATTCTCGAAGTGATATTTCTTTCTCTTTAATAGTATAAAAATTTGTATCCAAGACATAATCAAAAGCATTGGATGTAACGGCGAAACCAAGTGGAACTGAAATACCGAAACTCAACAATTCTCCGAGTGAAGCATTTTTTCCTCCTACAAGAGGGACATCATTAACTCTTAGATCTTCGAAGAATTTAATATATTTATAATCACTCATTTTTAAGTAGAGTCCTTAATCTATCTTAGTAATAAGATTTGCTCTAAATAATAATTATTATTCTTCTGATTATTAATTAAACGTTAATAAAAAAAGTAACGTCAAAAACCAATTATTTCAACTCTTTTTCAAAAACTTCAAAATCAGAAGATGTGTATAAACAAAAGATAACTTGATCAATTTGAGTATTACCCTCTAAATATTCTATTGTTGTTGAAAGCATAATTTTTGCACATCTTTCTATTGGATATCCAAAAATTCCCGTAGATATTGCAGGGAACGCAATTGTTTTAAGCTTATACTCATCCATCAATTTTAAACTATTGAACGTGGCATTTTTTAATTTCTGATCTTCATTACCTTCACCCATTCTTGGTCCTACAGCATGAATAACATATTTAGCTTTTAACTTCCCTCCAGTTGTGATAATTGCTCCTCCTACATAAGTACTGCCAATCTTATTACATTCATCTTGAATTGTCGGCCCACCTTTTGCCTTAATAGCACCAGCGACCCCACCACCAAGGATTAGATTTGTATTAGCAGCATTTACTATAGCATCTGTTTCAATTTCGGTAATATCACCATGAACTAAGCTTAACATTGAGCTCTTTACTTTTAATTCCTTCATATTTGATCCTTAATATTGAACTAAATAAAATAAATAATTAAAAAATAGTAATTTTATTGATCTTCACTACTTTTTTTAAAGATTTCATCAAGTTTTTGCCTGTCCTCATCAGACATCTTACTCATAGCCTCCATATTTTGCCGCATCAAATCCATCATGATTTTTTGTGAAATTAATTGATTTAAGATAGGTATTGCAATCCTCATCCTTGTTAATTCATAATGCATGGTCTTCGCTGTTTCTCGCATCTCTTTTAGTTCATCTTTAGTCATACCTTCTTCACCAATTCCTGGACAATCAGCATCAACAACAATAAAGTTTTTTCCATCAAATTCTAAAGGATATGTACGGCAACTTAAAGGACGATTATCATAGACTAAGCATTTTTTTTCATCTTTATTATATAAAGGACATTTTACGTTAAGTAATTCTTCTATAGGTACACTTCCAAATGGGTCCTTATTGGTTTTTTCCTCTTCTCCTTCCGTAGGGGGGGGAGCTAAAGGTTTTAATATTAAATCAATCCCTCCATCTGGTTTTTGATAGATACTTAAATATGGCATAAAATTAGCAACAACACCATTTCTAGCCCACATTTCTAAATCCCATAGCGTTATTGGTATTGGTCCTCTTGCAGAACAACAATTATCACAACGAGTACATTTAAAAGTAAATTTTGCTTTTGCTTTATCGTCAGTACGTTCTTTTTCAGCAGATTCTTCTTGAGTATCTTGTCCTTCAGACGTTTGATTATTTTTTTCTTCTTCTGACATTAAAATTTCACCATTAATTTATTTTGATATAGTGATATATTAAATTGTTATGAGAAAAAGAATATAACTTAGAAAAAAAATTTTATTTTTATTTCAAATAAATGGGTATGAATTTTTAAGAAATTATAAATAATTTTTCCCTATCTAATAATCGTCCAAGATTAATCAACGCCGGTTCAATTATAATTTTCTCACGAATGCCTGTAAAAACTATTTTACCTGTACTAAATATCAGAAAAACAGACTTTACGGGATTAAAAGAATTATATACTAAACCAGGAAAAACTTCCGGCTCATAAATAGCGTTTTCCAATATAGTTACTGCGAGGTCTAAATTTATTTGTTTATAAAAGTCTGCAGTTCCTACAATGTTCACGATTTCTGTATTAATTGAACTCTTTTTTATAGAAATCTTAAGGTTTTCATTAAGTTTCAATAATAATTGCTTTATCACTAAATTAATATGACTAAATAATTTTAAACCAGTTAGAATTAGTTTTCCATTTCTAAAAATAATAGTTACACATTTTGGGTGTTTAAATCTTATAAAAAGTCCTGGAAAACGTTCTGGATTGTACTCAGTATTATTTAATTTTGCATCAATTTTTCGTAAAACAAGATCTTCGCTTAAATTTAATGATATTTTAACCACAATATTTTGAATAGTATATGTCAGACTTTTTATTTCATCTTCTGGCTTTACATCAAGAACCATTAATGGACTCCTTAATATTTCTTGTTCTAATATATCTCCAATTAATTATTAATGAGGTATTCTATTTAACTCTACTTTTTCAACTCAATTTAAATGGAAATGTTTAATTTATTTATTTCAGTTAATGTAGAACTTCTTTAAGAAAAAATTATTAAAAATCGTTAATAAAACATAAAAAATAATCCATTGGAACAATTTAATAAAATTTGATAACAAATAAAATTAAAAAGAATTAAGATTTAACCTTTCTAATAAAGATTTTTAATAAAGATTAATTTGATTTTTTATATTGACTTATTAAAACTATTTATCATGAAGCGATTGATCTTAAAAAAAATATATATCTGGTTATTACTAACAATTAACTTATTATTTGCATTTATTATCGGTTTATCAATTCCATTGTTAGAATCTGCCAGTTATTTTAATTTTGGTTTTGTTATGATTCCATTATTAATAATTCTTAATTATATAATACTCGATAGGTTTCACTATTATCTGAAACATACAGATGAAGAAGGGGAAAATAAAGATGCAAAAATTTAAGGAATTAAGTAATATTAAAAAACCTATCATTGAATATAACGGACGAAAATATATCTTCTCTATAAGATCTTTGATTATATTCGCTATTGGAGCACCTTTATCCGCTTATCTTATATATCTGTTCTTTGATCTTGAAATTAATTATTGGTTACATGAAATTGTTGTAAAACAAACAGTATATTTCTTAAACCTGTTTTTTAATATGGGTGTAAAAGCAGTATATGCTCCAAATGGAAAATATCATTGGTATTTCGATATTCCTGGGAGACCATCAATTTACTTCGAAACATTTTGCACAGGGGTGCAAGCTATCGTTATTTTTATCGGAATTATCGTTTTCACGCCCCATAGTCAAGACCCAGCCACAAAAGAGGATATTATATGGCGGAAAACAAAAGCTCTTATCGTTTCATCAGTAATCTTTTATGTTGTAAATATTATCCGAATGATAATTCAAATTGATTTATATTACATAGGGTATAATTGGAATGATATTCATGTATCAATAAGTGCAGCTTCTTCATTTATTGCAGCGATTATCGTCTTGCTGATGCATAAATGGATTCCAGAATTTATATTATCAATAATTTATATCGGAACCCTTGTAAGTGAACCTATAAAGCTAAAAAGAAAGAAAAAAGTAAAAGAAATGGTGGAAAAAATGAACAAAGTTGAATTAAAATTAATGCGAAAAATTTTAAGGATGGATAAAAAAACTTATTTACATGAAATTTCTACTTGGTCAGAAGGGTTTGGTTATTTTATTGATGGAGATTACTTAACAATTCCCACGGAAAAAGTGCCAAATTTTATTAAATTATTAATGTTGGATAAACCTTTTAAGAAAGATATTTAGAATATAATAATTTTTTTTCACTAGAAAAATATAATAATTAAGAGTATTTGATTGAATTATGTTAGAGTTTGAATCTGAGCAAAAAACAATCCAAATAGGTAATATTAAATTAGGTGGTCAACCAGGGGAAAATCCTATTGTTATGATTGGAACTGTTTTTTATGCTAAGCATGCTGCGTTATTGGATGAAAAAACGGGCAAAATCGATAAAAATCTTATTGAACAAGAATTAAATGAATTTACAGAATTAATTGAAGATACTCAATTACAAGGAGTAATTGATGTTGTAGGGGCATATCCAGAAGCACTTGTAAAGGAATGTGAATTTATTGCAAATAATGTAGAATATCCCTTTTTGGTTGATGGATTGAATGATTCTTCAAGAATACCAGCAATGGAAATATTAAAAGAAATAGGCTTATTAGATAGAGCTATATTAAACAGCATTGATGGAAATACTACAGATGAAAACTTACAGCGCTTAAAGGAAATTGGAGTTAAAAATGCTGTGCTTCTAACATTTGGGAATAAATATATTTTTCCAAAACAGAAGTTGAAATTCTTAAAAGAGTCATTAATCCCTAAGGCTCAAAAAGCAAATATTAATAACTGTATTGTTGATACAGCTGTATTAGATTTACCCTCAATTTCGATAAATTTTGCAACAACTGGATTAGTCAAAAAAGAATTAGGATTGCCTACTGGATTTGCTCCTGCTAATGCAATTTATGGATGGAGTTTTGCTAAAAAATATGGTGAAAATGCTAGATGTGGTGCTATAGCATCAATAATGGCCTATTGTGCTTCTGCTCCCAGTGATTTTATTTTGTTTGGACCAATAAAATTCGCAAAATGTATTGTACCTGCAATTTCTTTGATATCTGGAGTTAATTCTTATTACAGAAAAAGAATTTTAAGAAAAGAAGTAAGTGAGAGAACATCTTTAAAAGCAATTTTTTAAGAGATATATGAAAAAAACTTCAAAAAAGAATATCCTTTTTTCAGAAAACATCAAAATAAGGCTTGTAAAGGATGTAATGAAACAATATGTGAAAAGTGTTTCTATATTCCAAACACATATATTAAATATATATCTGATATTGCCATTTTAAATGATAATGGTGATCCCTCTAAAGTTATTGAAATAATAAATAAAAAAGAACTTTCTGAAAAGAAGAAAGACTTTTACTTATCTAAGAATATCCAAGTTATTATAATCAAAACAGAAGACATTCTAAGGCTTACCCATTTATATCCAAATTTAAAAGTTCATAAAATCATTGAGGTAAATGAAAGATAATGTCAAAAGGCTATTATGATAATTTCAAATATGAGAATAGACAGAAAAAGAATGTTAATGTCAATCTCTATAAACATCAATTAAAAATAATTGATGAACTTGTAGAAAATGATACTTATCATAATAGAAGTGAATTTATGAGAATAGCCATTGAGTTTTATCTTTCTAATGAATATATCCAAGCTCTAAGAAAAAATGAAGATAAGATTATAGAAACTATAAAAAATAATAATGGAAAAACCAATAAAAAAAGGGAGAAATTATATATTGAGTGAAATAAAAGAAAAGAATAAAGAAAAAGAAGAAACTCCTAAATTAGAGATTACAACCGGATATTATGAAACTTGGCTTAAGTTAGGTAAAACCTTACTTGATTATGCTAAAGAGATTAATCTATTTGGATCTATTACTGAAAAATCTAAAACCAAAAAAAGACCTGATCCCTCAACTTCTCTTTATGAAATTGAATGGGTTAAAACTTCAGAATCCGGTAAAGCTCAGTTAATCAAGTATAAAGATAATGAATTTTGGATTCAGAATGGCTGTTTTAAATCTGAATTAATCAAGAAAGAGGAATTAGGAATACAAAGGGTTAGAATCCAAGATTGGATAATATCTAAGAAAATGAAAGAGGGTAAGGAAGAATAATTATGATAGTAAGAAAGGAAGATCTGAGGATTGTAATAATCCTATTAGTTTTTATTCCTTTCTACTATCTCAAATTAAAAAAGTGAGGTAATAAAATGGAAAATACCTATATAATAGATATATGGGATAATAATCTTACTCAATTTGTTTTGGATTACATCAATGATCATACTTTTATAAATGTTAGAAGTTTGAGAAAATTCTATTGTTCAGATCTTAGAACTTATGAAGATCAAACCATGTCAATAACGATTAAATTAGGGAAAATAATGAAAGAATAAATTTTGAAAAAAGACAAAAAAGAAGAATAGGTAAAGTATGATGATTGATTTTTTATTGGTAATGTATAAAATAGCACTTAAAAAAATGGGAAGACTAATAGATGAAATGAAATATAAAACTATTAAAGAAAATTTAATAAAATGGGAGGCGAGAAAGTAAATGGGTAATATATATGATAAAAAAAATGGGATTTGTTGCCTATTTTGTATAATAATAATAATTTTAGGATATTTACTCATAAGATTTTTAGGGTATATCCTCACAAAAATCTTGGTGGGGTAGTTATCATAAACAAAAAATATCGAGAAAAAACGGGGTTATTGTTATTTTTTGGGGGGAATGTATGCAGTACCTTACTAACTACTGTTAATTTTTTATTTGGGTTAGGAGGGGAAGTGTTGTACTCTATTTATTGAGAACTTTAATTTATATATGATCCTCTTGCATATTTATTTTCCCTTATAAGCTTTATATGGCCTAGAAAGAGAAAACTATAATGTTTCTGTATATACAAAAATCATATATACTTTAAGCAATATATCGTAAAAGTAAATCTTGGGTGTATTTTAAGAATCCCGGTAATTCTTCATTAATTTTATCTTTTTTATTTTCATTATCTATCAAAAATAAGAGAAACATATCGTTTTCTTCAATTTGGATTCTTTTAATAAAAATTACTGTATTTGAAACTCTGAATAAAGCTTCATTTTGTTGTAATGCTTTAAATTTTGAAAATATTTTAAATAAGACCGTAAATTGAGGTGCAGATATTTCAAATACATTCATTACTTCCGATTTAGGAATTTTCGTTAAACCCATAGCTTGTTTATCATAGAAATTGGCAAGGACTAAACCATCAACGCTTAAAAGTAGCGTTAAATATGATCCTATCATTAAAGAAAATTTTTTTAGATTATGATTAATCAGATCTCTATTTGGACTTAATTTTGAAATACCTGAAGAAAAGGCTCGCAAAATTGTAAAGATTTGGAAGATACTTGTAGTATAAGTTTCTAGTGAGTCATCTTGATCATTTACTCTTAATTTTGCCCTTAAAAATTCGATATTTTCTTTAATTTCTCCTGTATTTAAGACATCAGAATCTCCTTTTGATAATATATATACTATTGGTGTATTTTGATTGAATTCTTTTATCACACTCTTAAGATTTTGAAGATATTCAATACTTTCATCAAATCTATCTCTATCTTTAATATCAATAAAGTAAAACAAAAGATCAGCCTCATATAGATAGATTTCAGCTTTATCAATGTATTTTTCTCGAAATTTTCTCTGTCCTCCTAAATCCCAAAGAAAAATTGTAGCTCCTAAAGCTTCAATAGATTTTATACTTGCTCCTGCGGTAGGTTTAAGACCGATTAGTTTACTATATTTACGATCTACAGAAAGTAAAAAACTAGTTTTGCCTGAATTATCCAAGCCTGCAAATAAAATCTTCATCTTCCTATGAGTAGTAATTGGAGTTGAAGGATTTTTCACAATTTCTATTAATTCTGTCAAAAGATCCTGGAAAGATCCTTCAACATTTTCACGCGGAGGATAAGAATCAAGCATCTTTTTATCAAAAATTTTGAAAAATTCAGTAACTATTGGTTTAATTCGATTTATATTATTATATAAAAAGCTTCGGCTTTTTTCTTCTGCTAGTATCGAAAATGCGGTTGGGACTGGATGATTTTTAGAGTCGATCCTAATAAAATGAAAATATGTAAGAGAAGTTGTGTTAAAATCAGGATATGGTAAAATTGCAAAATATTGAATTTTTGTGAGATCCTTCTCTTCTATAACAATCTTATCACTAATAAAAAGGCTTAAATTTTTTATGGAAATTTGAGTAATATCTCGATATGTTAAAATAAGATGGCCTTGACCTTTTGATTCTTTTGAAAGTTCCTTGAACTCTTTTTCATTAACATAATTAGGGAAGCAGTAAATTGGAGTTGGACCAAGCTCTCCAAAAACACTCAAAACAAATCCCTTTATAATTGAAGATTTAAGTAATTCTTCCATTATTTTATATAATCATTTTTTTATTTTAAGTTTAAAACTTCTTAAATTATTTTAAGCAAATTTAATTATTAATAGCTTTATATTTAAATCATAAATGTTTCTTAAAAAAATCGCTGAAAGTATTAGAAATAACCAAAATATCATAGAAAAGAAAGAAATTAACCCCATTGTACAATATATAGATAAAAATTCTTTTAAAAGTTCTAAGATATTTTCCGATATAGGTGAAGATGCGGCAGCTGTTAAAGATAATCAGAAGTTAATCTTAATTACAACTGATAGAATAAGGACTGAATTTATTGAGAATTTTCCATATGGCGCGGGATTTAGCTCTATTTTAGTATGTGTTGATGATATTTATGCTTGTGGAGGTATTCCATTAGCCGCTAGCATAGTTATTTCTGTCATAGACCAAATGATTTGTGATGAATTATTACAGGGAATTTGTGAAGGTTCAAAAAAATTTCAAGTCCCTATAATAAGAGGTCATACAAATATCAAAAGCAAGTGTTATGAATTAAGTTCTACAATGATTGGAGAAATAAAGAAAGAAGATTATATATCAGCGGGTAATGCTCAAATAACTGATAATGTAATTTTAGCTGTCGATTTTGATGGAAAAGTAGGAAAAGCTAATAAACTCTATTATGATACGACGATGTTTAATTCTTCAGAGGTTGTCCTAAAAAAAAGAAAAGCTATGAATATCATTGCTGAAAAACATTTAGTCAATGCCTCCAAAGATGTTTCGAATGGGGGGATATTTGGGACTTTATTACAAATGATCAAATATTCAAAAGTAGGAGCGGATATCAATATTAATAAAATTATAATCCCTCCAAAATTAATTGAACTAAATTATAAAATAGAAACATACCTTAAAATGTATTTAACAACCTCATATATTCTTACAGCATCAGAGAATAATTGTAGCAAAGTAATAGAGATATTTAATGAAAAGGGATTAGATGCTCAGATTATAGGTAAAATTATTAAAGAAAAAAATCTTTTGAGAATAAATGATGGTAAAGAAACAATTGATGTAGTAAGATTTTAAAGATCTTTAGGTAATTTTAAATAAGCGTTGAATGACATGAGCTACAAAATTTACGAGTTGCATCATTTACTGCTCCACACGTTTGACAAATGATTTTTGTTGATTTTTTCTCTTTTCTTTCAGCTTCTTTTTCTGCTTTAAATCTAGCCAATTTTTCCGCCACTTCTCTTGCTTCTTTTTCTTTAGCTTCTCTTTCTGCTTTCTTTATGGCTTCTTTTTCTGCTCTTTCTTTAGCTTCTCTTGCTTCTTTTTCTTTAGCTTCTCTTTCTGCTTTCTTTATGGCTTCTTTTTCTGCTCTTTCTTTAGTTTCTCTTTCTGCTCTCTCTTTAACTTCTCTTTCTGCTCTTTCTTTAGCTTCTCTTTCTGCTTTCTCTTTAGCTTCTCTTTCTGCTTTTTCTTTAGCTACTTTTTCTGCTTTTTCTCTTTCTGCTCTCTCTTTAGCTTCTCTTTCTGCTTTCTCTTTAGCCTCTTTTTCTCTAATTTCTCTTTCTACTTTCTCTCTAGCTTCTTTTTCTATCCTCTCTAGTTCTTTCTTTTCTTTTCGTTGTTCCATCTTAAATTTGACTTTTTCTTTACTTTCTCCAACTCTATCTTTTAGTTTTGAGGCAAATTTACCTAAGCTATCTTTGGTACCACCTAATTTATCTTTTAATTTTGATTTCGTAGTATTTTCAGTTTCTTCTTCTATTTCTTCTGAGTTTTCTGAATGATTATCAGTTTCTTTTTTATTATTTAATTCATTCATTTGGATTTACAACTTTCAATTAGTTTTATTAGATAAGATTAATATCGACTAGAATAGTATTTTATTTTTATTTTTTTGCTTAATCATAATTCAATTTTTAAAAATATTTGAAATTTATTAAAAATAGGAAAATTGTGGAGTACAAATAATATGTTTGTTGATATTAAAAGTGAATTTAAAGGTATTATAAGTGTAATTGGCGCTAGTGATATTGATAAAAAAACTGAGGAAGTAACTTTTGAAATAGGACGTTTACTTGCTCAAAACAAATTTATTATCGCCTGTGGGGGGCTCTCCGGTGTAATGGAAGCTGTTTGCAGAGGAGCAAAAGAAGAAAATGGATTAACTATTGGAATAATTCCTTATGTAGAAAAATCTATGGCAAATAAATACATAGATATTGTTATTCCCTGTCCATTTTCACAAGCAAGAAATATTGTAGTTGTTCTCTGCGGGGATGCATGTTTAGCTATTAGTGGCAAAGCGGGTACATTATCTGAAATATGTTTTGCTTGGATTTATCAAAAGCCAATTTTAGCCTTATCTAGCGTTAAAGGATGGTCTTCAAAATTGGCAAATCAAAAATTAGATGACAGAAGATTAGATATGGTCTATGGAGTAGAGACACCTCAAGAAGTAATTGAGAAATTAAAAGAATTACTTAATAAGTAATACTTTTGTTCAATCTTTTATCGAAAATAGATATTATTTATAGCAAAGTATTCTTACAAGACATTAAATAATACAAAATCTAAAATAGTATGAATTAATATAATATTTTACAAAAAGAATATATTTATATTTGAAATACTTTTATAAGTTTAAAGGTGAAAGACACTTTGGAAAAGAATCTTAAACAATCAATTTTATACTTAAAGAAGGAAGAACCACCAAAACCTGAAATCTCAAAGATATTATTTACAGGATTAGACGAAGCAGGTAAAACTTCTATCATTCTTGCCCTTCAAAGAGAATTTTCCAAAATTGCAATCCTTTCTCCAACTCGAGGTGCTCAGAAAAGAATTTTTGACTTTCTTGGTAAAGAGATATCGGAATGGGACCTAGGGGGTCAACTAAGTTACAGAATTGCTTATTTAAAGAATCCTGGTAAATATTTCGAAGGAACTGAAGTTGCCATTTATGTAATTGATATCCAAAATAAACCTCGAATACCTGAAGCTATAAGTTATTTTAAAGACGTATTAGAGCAGTTTAAAAAATTAGAAATTAAACCCCCTATATATGTGTTTCTTCATAAATATGATCCCGCATTACGGAGAAGTGCTCAAAATGAAATGGAGGCTTTAATAATAGATATAAAAGATAAACTTAGAGCTACTGAATATAAAGAATTATATTACTATGAAACTTCTATTTATGATTTTGGTTCCATTATTACTGCTATGTCTGAAATCCTTTTAAGCTTATATCCAAAATCAGAATTAATCGAAAAAACTATTGTAGAATTTGCTAAAAAAGTTGACTCAGAAGGAGTTGTGATAATTGATGATAACTCTCTTATAATCGGATCATATTATAAAGATGATGAAACCAAGCACCTTTTATCTGCTAGTGTCCCGTATTTCTTAACTTTGCATGATTCCTTCCAATATACTAGTCCTATGGAAGGAAAGCTTGAAGATAGAATGATAGTCCAAAGATTTGGTAAAAATTTTATATTTAAACAAATAAATTTAAAAACTCCTACAATACCGTACTATATAATTCTTCTTAAAGAAGATCCTGTCTTTCATAAAGAAGACCTCGAATCATTTGCGAATTTGCTTAAAGAAATCTTGTATAAGTAAATGTAAAAACTAAAAAATTACATTATACTTAAGATTTAAATTCCCTATTTTTATGTGACAATATAGGTAAAATTATGAATCAATTTAGGGTAAATAAATATATTTTACTCAAATTAGAAGGAGATAAGACAAATATATACGTCAATGGGGAGCTCTTCTCACAATGTAAGTATCTTTTAGTTAATAAAACATTAAATGAGCTTAAAAAGATAAATGATTTCGAATCTGTTGATCAACTAGCGGAGAGCTTAAATCATTCTATGGAGGAGTCTCTGGTTAAGATTCCACCAGAGGTAGAGTTTTGGGGTCATTGTTCAAACTTACAAATATGGTATGAGAATAATTACAATTCAAGGTTGCTGCATAGGAATTTAGCATTTCCATTACTGAAAAAACTGACAAAAATGGGAGATTCTACAGCTAAAAGGGTATTTAAAGAAGAAATTGCTAAAAGAATAGAAATGGGTAACCCTCAAGTTATATATTATTTAATTGAGGAGGGATATACAAAATACCTTAGTAGAGAACAATTTCTATTTTGCTTATTAGAAATGAATAATGCTGAAATAATTTATAATTTAGAAAAAGAACTCAAATATAATTTAAATATCTCTTATAGTATTGATTTTTACGAAACAAATAGTATAATAATTAAGGATAAAAAAGTAATTGGAATTAATATAACTTAACGGATAAGCAGATTAAGAAATTAATAGACGATTCAAATAAGTTTCTTCTAAGAATCCTCACTGACAAAGACCTTTACGATGTCGTTATGGTTGAAATGTACCATTATTTAAAGAATTTATAGGAGGGAAAAAAAAGTATGGAAAAAAAATTAATAAAAAAACCACAGAATTTAGACCAGCTCCCTGACCAATTTGTTTGTTATGTTTCTCGAACAGATTCTATTTTCCAGAATCGTTCAATGAAAATGTTTAATTGGACTGAGGGAATTGACACATTATTCGCTGAGATCCCAATCCCCAATGATTTAATTGTGTGTGATTCGTGTAATAGTCGCATTGAAAACGAGAAAATACCCCTCTTAATCGAACTTGGAGAAACTCCAGATGTGAATTATATCCGTCAAGCCATCTGTTATAATTGCGATGTTAAATATTTCTCGAATTTTATCCACATTGGAACCCAGAACCAACACCACAAAAAGAGGAGATGAGGTTTTACCTAAATTTTATAATTACTAACATTAATAAAATTGGATTTTTATTTATATTTTATATTATTAAAAACAAAAAATCTAACTTCATTAATAGATCCAAAGAATACTTTCGTTAGTTAAAAACAAGGATAGAAGAAATTAGGTAAAATTATCTGGAAGTGGAAATATCTCATTGATTATATGCCAGAATTGTGGTACTACCAATAATGAAAATATCAATCGCGTCTGTAGAATGTGTGGCGCTTTATTACCCGTTCCTACAAAGCATCATAGACCTACAGATCAAAAAACTGAGAAAGGAAAGAAAAAAGAAAAAAAAAAAATTGAAAAACCCGTAGATGTATCAATTGAAACTAAGAAGAAGAAAGAAGAAAAATTAGATTTACATGAAATTCCTAAAGAATCTGAGATATTAGAGAATCAAATGAACTTGCAAGAAATTCCTTCATCATCTAATAACATATTAGAAAGTAGTTCCTTAAGAGAAAATGGTTCTACCTCAGAACAAAGTGAATCAAAAGGTTTACAAGAAATTACTCCACAACCATTTAAAGGTTTTATTCATGATTCCCACAAAGAGATTATATCTCCACCATCTCTGCCTACTAGTTCTGAAGATGCGATTTCAGATGCTTTGTTAGAGCTTAAAAATTCCGTTTTGGAAAAAAAGGATAAGAACACCTCTGTTCCATTATCTCCTATCCCTGTAGAATCTACTGAAAGTGATACAGCAGTTTTAAAACAAAAACAATTAGAAAAAGATATGACTGCGGTATTAGGATTTCTTTCTAAAAAAATTTCAGTAAAAAAATTAGAAACTCCTAAGGTGAAACCTCCTGATAAAAAAGATCATGAGGAAAAAATACCACCTGCTAGTATGAATGAAATTTTAAAACAATTATTAAAATTGGATTTAAATATAGAAGCATCAGCTATAATAAAAACGGATGGGACTATATTGGCATCTGCAATATCCAGTAGAATTTCTGATTCTCTTTTTGCAACAGTTGGTATGAATCTTTCTATGATAGGAACTGATATAATAGAGGGATTAGATGCTGGTTTATTAAAATCAATTTCAGTTAGGGGAACTGAAGGTATATTAGATTTAGCTCCAATTGATCGAAATAATCCTAGCGTTAAAGACATGCTTTTAATATTGCTTTCTAATTCAAAAGTTAAAAGTGGAATAATTGCTTTTGCTGTTAGCATAATAAAAAAGCAATTAAAGGAATATTTAGGATTAACAAATAAGTTTTAATTATTTAATTAAAGTTATATAGTTTTCAAAATAATCTTTTTTGTATATTTACTTTATTGACACTAATAATGTTAAAATAATGTAAATTATTTTGTAATTCATGCAAAAAAGAATTCAATTCATAAACTGAGACTAGGGGAATTTGATTATTATTTATTTTTATGCTATTTTCCTCTAAGGTGACTATGATAGGAATTAATATAAATGGCAATCGCTTACGTAAATTCAGGTTATTTCCTAATAATTTTTGAATAAGCATTGAAAATATTTCGGGATTTTTTTTTAATGCAATAGCTCTACGATATTGTAAATCTGCTGCTTTATTGATAGAACTAAATGAATCCTTGTGCTTCCACTGCTTTGCATCAATAAGCAATACATAATTGAAGAAAATACCAATAATATCAATTTCATATCTTTTTTGGGAAGTTTCCGATTTAAAATAGGATTTATCTGAAAATCTAAAATTCTTTGTTGTTACATAATTGTTTTTTGAAAGTATTTCTTTTATTAAAGCTTCAAAGCCATCATAATTTATTATTTCAGTTATTTTCCTAATATCTAGTTGGAGTATCTTAATCGTTTCTATAATAAACAAAATTTTGTTGATAACAATATATTGGACATAATTACCTTTCTTAAAAGAAAGAAAATTGAGATTCCCAATAATAATTCTCATCTCAGAATTATTTAATTGTCGTAGGAAAGGAATGTCTGAAAGCTCACACCAAATTTCAATGACATTTGAATCAGTCTCTATTAAGAAATGATAAATTTGCAAGTATAATTGTCTCAATGATGCTTCAGTCCAAGAATTCATGCTTTTTAATAAATTACTTTTCTAAAATAAAATAGAGAGAGTATGAGAATTCTGAAGATCCTCTAAGATATAGATATCTAGGATTCCTAAAGTAGAATAATAATCTTTAACATAGAGGATGACAATAATCGGATAACTTTATACAATACCATTATTATACTGATGGTTAATTGTTACTTGATATATTTTCGAATTTAATCAGTTAATAATTTTTTTTTTATAATCTCTTAGATTTTATTATGTTATGGACTTGTTACCAAAAGTTTTTAGAACTGAGGGAAATATTTCTGAATTTGATCCATCTAAGATTTTCGAGAGTATTCTAAAAGAAACTGAAATGAGTGAAACAGACGCAAAGCATATTACTGAATTAGTTGTTCGAAGAATTATTAGCTCAGGAATTAAATTTCTTTCTGGCCCACATATAAGAGAAATAGTCTGTTCAATACTTTCTGAACAACATTTTGAAAATGAACGTAAATTGTATACTCGAATTGGAATGCCTTTGATGGATTATGAAGAAATTCTGGAAAAAGGGCCAAGTGATAGACAAAATGAGCAGATAAATCCTGAAAAAATACATCATTGGGCAGCTGATAAGATTGCTGAAGAATATACGCATTTAAGAATATTAAATAGTGAAGAATCTAAAGCACATTTATATGGTGATATTCATATTAATGGACTAAATTACTTTGATTCAAGACCATTTAGTCAATTCTGGGATTTTCGATTTATTTTAAAAAATGGTCTACCAAATACTAGACAAAAACCAGCAAATGATCTAAGAGGTGCTTTGAATCATCTATCGAAATGGTTAATAATGACACAAACTGAATTTTATGGTAATCAAGGTTTGAATTTTATAACTACTTTTTTAGCACCATATGCGTATAATTTACCAGAAGCTTTAATAATGGAAAATCTTAGAGAATTATTCTATGATATCAATCAATTACCGCTTATTATTGGACGAAATGTTTCTGAATTATCAATATCTTCATCACTTTCTATTTTTGAAGCTTTATCTCAAGTTCCCGCTATACTTCCTGGAGGAAAAATTAAAAATGTTTATGGAAATTACTGGGAAGGCACTCAAAAATTATTTAAATCCATTATCCTTGTTTTAAAAGAAATTTATAATAAAAATTCTATTCTAATTCCTTCACATCAATTGATAGTGGATAATAAATTATTGGAGGAAATGGTTGATATAATTCCGAGTTTTTGGGAGGAATCTGGAACAATAAACTCATCTTATTTTATGAACTTTTGCTTAGATGAATACAAAAATAGATTTCTTAAGAAAATATCACAAACTGGCCAATTTAATTATGGTATGCTTCAAAATATTAGCTTAAACTTACCTCGTTATGCATATATTGGCAGAAATGAGGATGAATTTTTAGAATTATTAACTTCAAAAATTAATTTATGCTCGAGTATTTTATTGAAGAAATTTAGTATAATAAAAAAAAGGATGAATTCAAATCATTTACCTATTTGTAGTAGCACAATTAACGGCGAAGCTTTATTTCAACTTGAGAAACAGAGTTTATCAATAAGTATAGTTGGATTGAATGAATCAATTAAATATTTAACAAATTATGAACTTCATGAGCATTCAGACGCAATCAAACTTAGCAAGAAAATTCTAAATGAGATAAATATTATATGTTCAGAATTATCCGATAGGGATAATAAAAAATACATATTAAGTGAAAATCCTTCTAGAAGAGCAATTCATAGATTTACTATACTAGATTTGAAACACTTTCCATTGAAAGTTAAAGGGTTTTCAGAAAAAAATATGTATACTAACTCTATTCATTATAGAAACGATATTGAGGGTGATTTCTTAAATATGTTAAAAATTCAAGGAGATCTCCATCTATTTATTCATAATGGTGCTGTTGAGCTAATAAATTTAAAAAAAATTAATCTCACACCTAGAGAATTAATTGAAACATTCTGTAAAAATTCAAACCTATCATGTATAAAGTTTTATTCTTAAACACATTAAATAGATTAGATTTTTCGTAAAAAAAGTATTTAATAAGAATGATTTTTTTGATTATATTGAAATAATATTAAGATTTTATAATATTTTAAAATAAAAGTAATTTTTAATTTTAAAAATAATAAGATTTTCCGAATAAAGAAACGTGGATTTTTTGACAAAAACAGAAGCCAAATCAAAGAGAGAAAAACCAACTGAAGGAGAAGCGTCTGATCTCAAAGCTAATATAATAAAAGCAATTGTGTTAAGTCTTTTTGATGAGAATGGTCCTACACCTAAAATTTATTGGCCTAAGGACATGGATGAAAGTGCAGGTCTTTCAATTGCTATGAAAACTATCTCTCTCCTTATGGGGGATAGTACATATCAAAATGGAGAAACTACTGAGGGTGTTAATTATTTTGGAATATTACCTTTCCCTGATCTGAAATTAAATGGTTTAACTTATTTTTTTCTCATTTCTGATGCAAAAGCTCGTGGTAAAGCTTTAGCTGCTACTATTACTGTATTGATAAATGAAAATGATAGAGTTTTTTTTTATGAGAATATGAAATATTTGAGAATCATCATAGATAAAACTGCAAACTTAATTCAAATCAATAAAGAACATAATGAAAGAGAAAACATTATGGAAGATCTAAGAGAAGAGCTTTTCGAGTTCGCTATGGAACTAAAAGATCCCTTTTCAACAAAAAGACAAATAAAAATTTTACTTACGGGATTAGATAAGGCGGGAAAGACTAGTTTTGTGCATGGCATTAGAAGAAAATACTCTGAAATCATCAAGGCTTTGCCAACTAAAGGTGTCGAGAGAACTGAAGAAAATATTTTCGAAGAACAAAATTCACTAATATCAGTATGGGATTTAGGGGGACAAAAAAAATATCGAGAAAAATTCCTAGAGCAAAGTAAAATATATCTATATAATATTGATTTAATGTTTTTCTTCATAGATATTCAAGATGTGGACAGGATAAATGAAGCTCTTGAATTGTTTAGGACTATTTTAAGCGCTTTAATAGAACTTGAGGAATTTCCGCCTATAGTTGTTTGTTTAAACAAGTTTGATCCCGATTTAGAAGGCTCTAAAGAAATCTTTAAAAACTTAGAAATGATTGCGGAGGGGATTAAAGAGAATTCCGAAAGGTTTTTTATTAAAATTTTCCAAACTAGTATTTTTGATCATTGGAGCATTATTACCGCATATTCTTTTGGTTTATCACAGTTAAGTCCAAATCGTGAACTATTTAGAAATCAACTAAAAAAGTTTGCTAAAAAAATAAATTCAGATGCTATTTTATTATTGAATGAAAATGGAATAATTTTATCCAGTTTCTCCAAAACAGAAATTTCTGGAAGAGTATTTGAAATCTCGGCACCTCATTTTCAATCCCTTTATAAAAATTTTAAGGAATATAAATTATTAGAACAAGATTTTATTGTATCATCTGGTATCACTGATGCGTCTAAGAAAGTAATCTTCAAAAAAATTACAGTTGAGAAATATAATTTGTATCTACTTCTATTTTTAGAAAAGTCTTCTGAAATTGAGAAAATTGAAAAAAACTTACCAGATTTTTCAAAAAATCTTGTTGACTTAATTCACACATATATCTAAGAAAATAAAAAAAATTTAATATTGAGCGTATTGTTCAAGTTGTTTTTTATGCCTTCTACTTCGTAAAAGAAACATCAATGAAATTATAGCAAAAAATCCTACTATCATTAATACAGTAACAAAAATCGGAAATTCACGTAGAGGATTAAGATTAGTTCCCAGAACAGTTATTTCGATTGAGTATTGACAATTATAGGCTGAATGGTTGCTACACACTGGAGATGGATGAATAGGAAATTCAGAAATATAATTATAAGGTGGTGTTGCTCCAGGTAAGAAAAACCATGCACCCACATTGAAACTAAACCTGAGAAAATCTATCCGATTAAAATATCCTTGTCCCCATGTTGGATCACATGCTATCCATCCTACATCAGGTACAAAATATTCCATCCATGCGTGTCCTAAAATTTCATTTGTAGATGATGCCGTCTGAGTTAATCCATTATAATTAAGATCAAAAAGATATTTATCACCAACAGTAGGACGATATGCAGGATTATTAGAAATAACAAATCCAGTTACTTTTCTTGCTGGAATGCTTTGAATTCGTAAAAGAGTAATCATTAAATCCGAAATATCTGAGCAATCTCCTTTTCTTTGGTTATATGCTTCAAGAGCGCCAATCTCTTCATCCTGCACCTGATAATCAATGTTAGAACCGATCCAATTGAAAATTTTCCTTGCTTTCTCAACAGTGTTAGTTTCAGTCCCTACAATATTATTAGATAGCGCTATTAAAGTTGGATTATTGCATTCATAATATTTTTCAGTTACATTAAATAATGCATGTATTTCATCACCGGGATTATAAATTCCAATATCTTCATCATTAATTTCATTAAAATAGATTTCATTGAGGGTAATATTATATTGTTGGTTTAGCGTTATTGTATTAGAATGAAATAGTGTCGAATTAAATAAATCATAAGTATTGTTGAATTTATCCACATAACCTTCTTCAATAACTCCAAGTCCCGTAATATTAATAGAATTCTCAAAATCCTTAACTTCCTGATAAGGAGGGCAATAAGGGGTTAATGTTGAATTTGGTTGTCGATTATCCATTCTAGCTACTTTGAAATAGTAAGTTTGAGATCCAGGCTTGATTTGAGTAAAAGTATAATTAATTTCTACTTCATATTGTACACTTTGTGAAATATTAAAATTTGAAACACCATAATCTGGAGTGGATAGCTGAGGATATGCCAAAGTTGAGGTAGAATGTGTTATAAAAGATAATCCCAATGAATTATTTAAAGGAAAAATCAGTATGTAAAAAAATACGAATGTATATTTAGTTTTCATATTAAAATCATAGAATTAATATATATGTATTAGAAATAAAACGCTCTATTTTTAATTTTAACCATTAAAAAAATGTAATGTAATGATTCATAAGTATGAATTTTTTTATTTTTAATATAATAAAAAAATCTATTTTTTTAGTCAATTGATATATAAAGTTTATTTAATCGATGCTGATAATGGGATATCACTTTTAGAATCCACATTTAAAGAATTAAAGAAGATTCAAGATGATATAATAACTGGTTTTTTTAAAGCAATTAATATAACTATTGATATAATTCAAAAAGCTATGGTAAAAGGGAGAAGAGTAAATGAAATGGATAGGATATTACAATCAGAAGATTCAACCATTTTTATTTATTATCACCCCTTATCAAGGATTTTATTTTGTTCAATTTCAGATGCTGATGATAATACTGACAAAATTGAAGAAATAATCCATAAAGTAGCCAATCGTTTTTGGAAAAAGCACCAATCTGATCTTAAAAATTTCAGGGCAACAACAGATAAAAGTAGATTTCAAACATTAATTGCGGATATAGAAAATCTTACAATTGGCGGAAAGATAGCTGAAGTTTTTCCAAATTTAATAGTTGCTAAGAGTGTATTAGAAAAAGTTCTATCCATGGGAATGATTGCTGATTTTGACTTTCAAGTTGCATTACAATGCACTGGAAAAGATTCTCCTTTGAAAATTTCAAGAAATTTAAATAAAAAAAGGACAGAAATAAACGAAATACTAAAAAAGTTAGAAGATTTAGATATTATTAAATTTTGAATAAATAATTTAACATTAATTAAGATTCCTTACATTAAAAATCTTATATTCAATAAAGAATAATAAAAATTTTATTTCCCCTATTTAATCTAAATAGAAAGAAATAAAAATTTTCATTAATTTACAAAATTAATAAAAATTATATTATATTCATTGAATAAAAATGGAAAGCAAACCGAACCCAGTTGCTTTAGTAAAGAGTCCTTCTAAAGATGCCCATATAAGAAAAAGCAATGGATTTTCTTTAAAAGAGATTCAAGAAGCGGGGAAATCTATTGAACTCTTGAAAAAGGCTAAAATTAAGATTGATTATTTTAGAAAATCAGCTCATAATGAAAATATAAAGATGTTAAAATCTTTTAAATTTACATCTAAAGAGAAAAAGAAAAAAAAACCATTTATTAAAAAAGAAAAGGAGAGAACACCATTTAAATCCAAAAAAGAAAAAATTAAAGAAAAGCCTAAAATAACAACAGCAGAATCAGTACTAAAACTAGAAAAGAAAGTAAAAGTAAAACCTGCAAAGAAAGAAAAGGTAAAAATCACCAAAATAGAAAAAATAGAAAAATTGCCTAGTCCAGCTACAGGTAAGCCCTTAACTGAGTTATCTGGATTGGGAGAAGCAACAGCGAAAAAGTTTATTGAACTGGGTGTTGATAATGTAGAAGCATTATGTAAAGAGCAACCCGAAGAATTAGCGCCATTAATTAAAGGAGTCTCTGTTGAAAGACTCAAAAAATGGATTGAAGAAGGAAAAGAACTAATCTAATTAATTTAAGACTTCTTCCTATCTATCTTATTAATTTACTGAAAATTAATTTGAAGCTATTTTTCATACGACAGAAATTTTATAAATAATAAATTTATTTTAGAACTAAATTTAATTCTTGAAATATAAATTAGAAAACGAGAAAAGGATATGGAATATAATTTTTTTGTTTATACTAAACCAGAATGTGGAGTTAAAATTAATAAAATGCCAAAATGGTATAAAGAAATAGAATATATAGGCGATGAGAAGCAAGGTTCTATTATTTTACATACTGAAAATGAATACGATGAGATTTGGGGTCCAGTGTCAAAGATGGAAGTAAGTTGGGAAAAAAAAGAGAGAATGAATTTTTTTTATTATAAAGAGGTACAGAATAGTATAGACATTTATAATGCCATTGGTATAGTAGTTACCGAAAAAAAAAGAGATTGGTTAAGGAGTCATGAAATCACTTTCTGGTTAGGACATCGAAACAAAATGATGAGAAAAAGGTATTATACGGAAAAAGTAATACACTGTATATTTTATTGTGACATAACAGAAAGACTCTTTAATGTCCATACCTTAGTAATTGGAGAAACGTTCGAAAATTTTAAACCATATATATTAAATTCATATAATTCTATAGAATGTCATTAATTCATCGGTTTTCGTGCAAAAATAAAAAAATTATCTCGTTCTGAAGGACCACCCGTAATTTTAAATTCTTTGATTATAAAATCCTTTAATAATTTCTTGAGTTCTCTTTTAGAAAAAAAGTGATAGAATCGATCATACGTTTTTTGTGCATTGGAAAGAGTCCAAGGGATAAATTTATCTCCAAATTCTTTTAAACCAATTAGTTCTTGCTGTTTTTTATAATTAAGTATAAATCTCCTTTTATACCATTCAGAAAGAAAATAATATCTAAACTGTTTTTGCCATTTACGCCATACAGTTAGAATTAAATTTCCATTTTTTTTCAATATATCATATATTTGAATGATTGTATTCTTTCTTTCAGATTTTTTCCTTATATGATGAATTGCGGCTATTGAGAAAATGGCATTTACTGTTTTTTTACGAAAAGGAAGTTTAGAAATATCTGCTAGTAGAAGTTGAATAAAATGTGCTTCATTTTGCGAATAATAATCAGCTTTTTTAAGTTGCTCTTGAGCTATTTTAATTAATTCGAGAGATAAGTCTAATCCAATTAATTTTTTAGGAGGTATACCCATTATTTTAAAATTCCTGCCATTTCCACAGCCTAAATCTAAAATTATGCCATTAAAGGTATATTTTTTATTTTTTAAATGATTAAGAAAAAATTCTAGAGGACGCCAAGGTTTTTTCCGTTTCGAATGATAATCTTCTGCAAAATGGCTAAAACAAGAATTCTCCATAAGTAATCAAATTTTATTTGAAATATGTAATTTTTCCTTTTTTAGCCATAATTTTACCATCTTTAATCACGTAAAGCAGATTTTGGGGATCCTTTAAAATTGATATTTCTTCTATTGGGTTTCCATTGCAAACTACCAAATCTGCTAATTTATCTTTTTCTATAGAACCAATTTGATCCTCCATTTTAATAGCTTTTGCACCTTGAATCGTTGCTGCTTGGAGCGCTTGAGAAGTGGTCATACCTACGTTTTCTATCATATTAATAATTTCATGAGTTGTTGTACCATGAGGGTTACCAGGAGTACCAGCATCAGTTCCAATTGCGAAAAGTACACCTTTTTCAAATGCTATTTTGTGATTATTAATCATTTGTTCTTGAATTTGTTTTATTTTAATTGCTACTTCAGGGGGTAATTGTTTTAAAATATCAGGTTTGCTTATTCCAAAACCAGCTGCTTGAGTAGGTATTAAAAAGGTTTGTTTTTTTATCATTAAATCAATAATTTCTTCATCAATAAGAGTCCCGTGTTCTATTGTATCCACATTTGCTTGTACAGCTTTATAGATCCCTTCCCGTCCATGAGCATGACTTGCTACATGCATCTCTAGTCTATGGGCTTCCTCTGTCATAGCTAATAATTCTTCGTTTAGAAAAAGACTAGTGTCAACTTTAGAAGTAATTCCATGTAATACCCCCCCTGTAGTAACTGTCTTAATAAAATCTGCTCCAGAACGCTTTCTGTCCCTAACTGCATGCCTTATCCCATCTATACCAGCTTTAACTTCAGATAATTTCCCATAATACTCAATTACCTCAACTGGTCCGATTTCTTCTTGATTACCCCATTGAGTGATAGGTAAATTTGCTATAAGTATTCGAGGCCCTGCGAGAACACCAACATCGAATATTCTCCTTAAGGATGGACCCCATTCGGGAAGACTTCCACAATCTCGTATGCATGTATAACCATTGATCAAATGTTTTTGAGCATTTTGTAAAGCATAATAATGCCACATAGCTTTTGTTGTTCTAAGATATTTTCTCTCATAATCTGGTTCTGCTGTGTTTTCAAGATGTACATGACAATCAACCATTCCCGGTATAATTGTTTTTCCATTTACATCAATAATTTTATCGTTCGAGTCTTTCTCGAAAGCGTCATCCTCATCACACCAAAGAATTCTCTTTCCTTGAATTATGATTGTTTGATTCTCTTTCAATATCCCATTAACGGAATCAAAAATATTTCCTGATTTAATTATTAATCTAGTTTTTTCTTGAGGCATATTAATGAAATTAATACCATTCAGATAATAAAGATTACCTACAAGGAAAAAAATAAATATACAAAAACATAATAAATTTGATAAACAATTTTCATTATATATTACTGAAAAGAATAAGATTTTTGAAACATGAAAAAGATTACTGATATTTTAACTGACTTTTTTTCAATAATGAAAAATGAGATTTTCGAATACTACCAAAAAAGTTATGCTTATTTAAAAGACCTAGTTGCATACAAAAAAATTGATTTGAAAATAAAAACTGAAACCGAAAGTGAAAAACAAATAAAAAATTCTCTTGGAAAGATTTTAAAAGCAATCAAAACCGGTTTAAATACACTCGGTGTTTCAATGGATAAATTAAACAAAAACCAAAATCATTTTTTGGAAACTTTGAATAGTAAAGGAGTTCTAGTACCAGATTATAATTCATATTTTGAGCTTTATATGGAGAAATACGTTTATGAAGTATTGTTCGTAATCTTACTTGAATATCTTTTTGATATTGATGTTAAAAAACTTGAGAATGTAAATTTATTTGATTTACTACCCGATCATTTCATTACAAAATTAAATCAATTTAAAAATACATATATTAATTCTGAGGATATTAAAAAAGAATTTCAACAATATGATTATAAAAGTTCTATTAATTTTACAGATTTAACTTTTATTGAATCTAGACAAATGACAGAACCAGATATTTTAACCCAATTAAGAGAAGCAAAACAAGACATCATTGAAACCTTGAAAACTCCTAAGAAAGAACTACTAAGATCTTCAATAGAAAATCTAAAAAAAGAACCGATTCGAGAAGATTTAATCCCCTCAAATAAATTAATTACACAAAATGTTCCAATTGTACCATTAGTTCATCAATCAAGAACTCTACCAAAAATAAACAAAGATCTAGGTACTTTAATGGACAGTAACACTTTTCTTGATAATATTGGCCATTTAATGCCAATTAATAATAAAATAGCCAATGAAATTAAAATTGATAAAGTGAATTTGATAAATTTAAAAATGGTAAATCCAAACTTTCTTGACTTAGAGAATTTGTTTTATTATTTATCAATCATCAAAATGTTAAATCTAGAGTCTCCTTTTACTAACCTTGAGACCTTGGAAATAATAAAGCAATTCATAAATGATAGAGTATTTAGTTCCTCAAAAGATAATATACCAGACTCGAAGAACATCTTTTATGGTCTCGCAATTTTATCAGAAATGAATTTTTTAGATAAAACAGATATAATTGATTTACTTGAAATAGAAAGCTTTATCAAATCAGAGTTAGAAATATTCATTCCTGAAAAATTAGAGTCAAATTTATATTCACTATTTTGCTTAAAATTGATTGCTAAAAACCGAATAATTTTATTTAATAAAACTTTAATTGGAAATCTTATTCAAAATATAAATCTATCAAATCTGGAAGACTTTAAGCCACCTTTAGATATATATCATTATTTAGCTTCGTTAAAGTTATTGGATAAAGAAATAAATCTAAATCAATTTAAGATTAATTATATTAATGAAATTAAAAAGTTAATAGAACCAAATGGTTCCATAAGGAATTTAATAACCGATTCAGCACTAGCATTACTTATCTTTAATCTACTGGATCTAAAAGATCATGAACAAGAATTATGTGATAATCTATTAAGTTATATATTAAATATAACAAAATTCTTCAATAAAGAAAATCTTGATAGAGTTTTTAATTGGCAAACAGATAAAATGGGTTTTAAAATCGAGTTAGAGATATTATATTGGGCATTGTTAGCTAGCTCACAATATGCGTTTATATAAAATTAGAAAATAAATTTAAATATTATCAGATTTCAGCTTAATAAAAATAGGATTTGAAAAACATAATCAAGATTGAGAAGATATATTAATTATCATTATATTCCAAAATCTTGAGAAGAAACTTTTTCACTGTGGGAACCACTTTCCCTTGTTTTACCGATTCATTCCATTTTTTTATTATGTTATGATTATTTTTCAGATCATTCAAAGTTTTCTTACCTAACTGAATCCAATATTCTGTATCAATTAGAGGTGCTTCATCATTAATTCCGGGACAATATTGTTTTCCTTTTTCAGTGTAAACTATATTTATTAAACTATCAGTTTCGCCTTTCTTTTCATCTAAAACCTCAAATGAAAATGGAAACGTTCGACAAAACATTGGTCTTAAGTTATAAATTAAACATTTCTTCTTTTCTGAACTATAAAAATAACAACCTCCCAAACTGTTTTTGAGGAGCCCAACAAAAGCTAACCCTCTTTCTGTTTCTATAGGAGTAACAATCATTCTCTTTTTATCTTCATTAGTCAATGTCTTATCAAATACAAAAAATCCTATTATATCGAGTACTTCATCAATTTCTAAATCCAAACCTTTCTTAATTCTTAAAATATCTAAATATGTTAAATTTACTAAAGTATTTTTATCAGTACAGCAGTTTCCACACCTGGAGCAAGCAAATCTTAATTTTTTCATATTTATCATAGAAAAAATAAGAGAAAAATAATAAAAAATGAATATATATTAACTTAATTACTTAGTGGTATAATTAATTTTTGTCTGAGTAATGATTCGATTGCTTCGATGATTAAATCTTTATTTTCTTCGCTAACTAACTCGATTATATTATTTAGATCAGCAATTTTTTTATCTTCTGACATTGATTGAACAACATTTATTACTCGCATTTCCATCTTAGTTAACTTTCTTTCTTTTTTCATAGTAATGAGATTGATATCATCCGATAAGATAAATGAATCCTTATAATATAGCTCAAAATATTCATTCAATATTTCTGGAATTAATATTTGAAAATCATCTAAAGATCCATCCCAATCTTCTAATTTGTTAGAAAGCTTTAGATTTAATGCTAAAATGAGATGAGAAATTTGACTTTTCAATCTTTCAGAGGAGCGTTCTTTCAAAATAAAAACAATTCGAATCTCTTCTTTGTCAGCAATTAAACAATAGAATTGCTTAAAATCTAATTCAATCATTTTTTCTATACCATACCCTTTCTCAAGTTCAGTCGATTCTATTTCATTAATTTCTTTATCAATAAATTCTTCCCCAATTGTTGTAATTGCTTGAATAAATCCTGAAAAAAGTTCTTTTTTATGTTTCTCAAGAATAGAATAACTTTTCGAGTAAATTGGAATTCCACTTAAATTATGAACTACCACAATAGCTTGAATATTTTTGAGATCTTTAAATCTTTGAGTTTTAGAGAGTAATTCAGCTTCTTTTCTACGTTTTCGTGGCAAGAATACATAGGACCTTAAACTTAAAGCGCCAAGAGCACTAGCAACAATTAATAATACACCTATGATAATCCATAGTAAATAATTAGGGAATTCTGATCCATTAACTATAGGTACTCTAATAACAACTATAAAAGAATTTATTGTTGTTTTATATATTATATTTTCAGGAGTTATTATAAGATTAAATTTGAAATTACCTTGTAAATTTTCGGGTAACTCAATAAAAACTTGATATATTCCTGGTTCTGTTTCATTTAATGTACCTATTCCATATTCCCATGAATATCTTACATAAGCATGTTCAATAGAAATATTTGTTTTTGGGTCTAATAATTGTATTGTAATATTTATAGTTTCTCCGATTTCTGCTTCAATGGAATCCTCAAAACCAATATATTTTACCTGAATTTCAACTTGATTAATTAAAATTTGAAAAGAAAATATTGTTGTTGAGTAATTCTCTTTTTGAAACCTCAAGTAAACATAATTAACCCCTAATGAAAAAATATTATATGAACATGAAATTGAAGTATTATACCAATAACCTTCATAATTTGTACAGTTTTTTTCGTAATCACCAGTAACAAAGGTCATTAGACCATCTGCTAAATAAACCTTTTCTGTAGTAGCATAACTTTGAGCTGAAATTGAAAAATCCTCATTAAAGCTGAATTCCAATAGATAATTTTCAGTTATCTTCTCTGAATTTATTAGCACAGTGAAATTTATTTTTTGAGCTCTAATTAAAAATTGAAATGAAAATATATCAGTAGTATAATTTTCTAATTCAAATTTTAAATAAACATGATTAATGCCCGGATTAAAATATGAACCAGAAATTTCAATTGAAGTATTATACCATGGAAAAGTTGTTTCATTTAAGTCTTTATTATAATTATCGCTAATAAATGTAATATTCGCTCCTGATAAAAAGACTTGCTCTCCGTTAGCTAATACTCTAGCTGAAATATTTATTTTTTCCTTAAATGTTAATTCCTTAATAGAATTCTCAATGATTTCTTGATTATTTATAAAAGTTGATATATTGACTTTTTGCTCGCTTATTAATAACTGAAACCCAAAGTTCTTAATTTGATAATTTTCTTGCTCAAACCTAATATAGACAAAATTTAATCCAGCAGAAAAATTAGTATTAGATATAGGAATTGTATCATTAAACCAGGAATTTCCTTCTTCATCTATCTTCTTGTAAAAACTATTAGAATTCCATGTGATATTTCCACCTGTAAGATATTCATTATCAATTTGAGCAAGTATTCTTATAGAAATGTCAATATTTTCTTTAAACATTACTTCAATTAGAGAATTCTCTTGTATCATTTGATTCTCTATATAAACTGAAATATCAACAGATTGTTCAATTATTTCAAATTGAAATATTGCGCGCTGTATTTCAAAAGCAGGAGCTGAGAAATTTAATTTTATCTGATATATTCCTAATTCATTTATATATGAAGAATCAAATTCTATTGTATAATTTCCATCTAGATGATCGACAATACTATAATATTCAATATCAATATTCAAATTTATTGTCGCTCCTGTAATTCCCTCTCCTATGGAATTGGTATAACTGTATTTAACAGAACTATTATCATGTAATTCAATATAATATTCTGAATCTAAACGTAATAGATTAGTTTCTTCTAGTAAATTGATTTTAAGTGTCATATTATAGGTTATAAATCCAATTTTAGATGCATTGATGAAGATTTCATAAAATCCATTTTGACCTAATTGAGAAGTATATAAGATTGTATCATAGATCCCTAAAGCTATTTCTGTAAAACTTTTTAAGCCAGTTGACCAATTATAACTAATTAAAGCATCGGATATTGGTTTATTATTTTCAAAATCCTTTAATTGTATTCTTAATGGAATAAGATCACCAAAAAATGCTTCTGTAGTGAAATCTGAAACAGCATCTTCAGGCTGTAATAATATAAATGAACTTTGATGATTTATAATAAAATTTGATTTCAATCCACCTAATGCAGTTCCATTGCTCCAAAATAAAGTGTATTCATAAAGACCTCCAGATGTGTTGATCCCACCAAATGTGATTTTAGAAAAAGTAACATTACCATTCATAGGTTCTTTACTTTCTTCATAGAAAATTGTACCATTAGGGTGATATATTGTAAGATTTACATTTCCAAAATCATTAGGAATTTCATCCAAATAACTTAATTGAGCAGATATTTGAGTAGATTCTCCCGGACTAAATGTAACATTTTGGACCCATTCACCGTTCTTAAGTATTTTTACATTTGATATATTAAAATAATTTGGGGAAGTTGCCCTTAAAGTATACCATCCTGCGAATAAAGCATTAGATTTATTAATAAGGATAAAATTGTTACCCTTTTTTCCACCTTCAAAATTTCGTTTTTGTAAAAATGGATCTAAAATAGAAATAAATTCCCAATTAATCGGTTTTTTAATAATAAATTCGAAATTTTCATATTGAGATGGCATATAAAGATTATGATATAGTTCCCAAATTATTGTTCCATTCTCTAATATCTTATAAGAGACACCTGGATTATATAGTTGATTATAACTAGAAAATGTCTCATGATATCCATACAAGGTTGTATTTAATTCAAAAGTTAACTCAGGAGATGAAGTATTTAAGGTTATAATAACTGGATTAGTATTCCAACCTTCTGTCAAATTTAATGATGCTTTTCCCCATTTATTTTGAGGCTCAACACTAAAATTATCTATAGTTAAATTTATACCCTCCTGAGTAGCGTTAGCAAATGTTGTTATCCCTAATGTAATATTATCAAACCATATATCATTTGCATTTCCATCATCATAACCACTATAAATTGTACTAGATCCAGCGTTTCTTATTCCAATTGATACATTTAGAGTTTGATCCTTGATATCGCCTGAAGTAAAAATATTAGATTGATTTATCCATAAATACATCGGTACTTTATCAGTATGATGCCAAACATTTTTACCCTCAGAATCTAGATCTAACAACCCTTTGGAATAAACTTTCTCTCCATTTATACTCATATACATAATGATATTATTCGTATCTAGGGCAAACTGAGTATAATAATCAAAACTTAGAAATGCATCTAATACTTTTCCTCGGGGAATAACAATATTTTCTTGATATAATTCTGTATACGTATTTTCCCAAAACACAAATGTTTCAAGATCACCATACCAAGACCCATGATAACCTATAAACACCCCATCAGCATTGCCAATGTTCCCAGATCCATATGTATGTGAGCCATAATCTCCGTTTTGGATATATCTTCCTTGCCAATTAACTGAGTTTACCTCTAAATTGCTAGAAGAATTAATAATATCATAGTAATCGATATAATAACCATAAGCTCTTGTGAAAGGATTATTATTTGAACGATAAGATAAGATTAGTTCTTCTCCAATTGACCAAGGCGAATAGAAATCTTCTCTAAACCCTGATGCTGCAAAAACTTCATTTTGAGACCCATTCATTACAACCATAAAATCAGAATCT
>Ga0315553_10000562_pt1 | contig 32503 bp, 35 predicted proteins | sample SalMarSW160140MG_FD_203099 | JGI IMG/M metagenome (GOLD analysis project Ga0315553, IMG submission 203099) | Salt marsh sediment microbial communities from the Plum Island Ecosystem LTER, Massachusetts, United States - Salt Marsh Sediment SW1601-40 ... | reverse complement strand
ACATTGGCCTTGGCCATGGCAAAGAAAAAAGGGAACAGGTAAACGAGGAAGGTAAACCACCGCACCGGGTTCAGCATGCGCAGGTCTTTGCCGATGAACCGGTTCCTGAGCACGGCACCAACCACCACGGCGAGTACTGCCCCGATGATGAGTTCGGCAGTACTCCATAAAAAAACGGTGCCGCTACCAATGGTGAGAAGGAGATAGGCCCCATAAGCGACAACCGTTGTAATTAGAAACTTCATGCCTTACCGCGTAAACAGCCTCTCTACTGAGAGGGATTCTATTCCAGAGTTGGCTACCTTAGCTGCAATAGCTTAGTTTCTTTAAAATCTTTGCATGGATTATATATTATCCGCCGGAAATTATCAAGCCCCCTATTTTTCACCTTCACACAGAGGTGGAGTATCAGCTAGTTGACTCGGTCTCGCTTAACGTTCTCAAGCCGATGAGGTTTACTGGGTATGTGAAACTTCTACCGCTTTGCGGCATTAGTTTCTGCTTGTTCTAATACCCAGGAGCACCACCTTTCTATCCCCTCGCCGGTCTTGCAGGAGAGTTGGAAAACCTCGGCTTTAGGATTTAGTCCTTCGATGGAACGGCGAAAGGCGGCAATATCAAAATCAACATGGGGAAGAAGGTCCATCTTATTTATTATCACAGCATCGGCATCGATAAAGATCAGGGGATATTTAATGGGTTTATCATCCCCTTCAGGCAGGCTGGAAATCACCACTCGTTTGTGTTCTCCCAGGGTAAATTCGGAGGGGCAAATGAGATTGCCCACATTTTCGATTAAGAGTAGGTCTATGTTATCCAAGGGCATGTCCTTTAGAGCTGACTCAATCATGGCAGCCATTAATGAGCAACTTTCCGGCATATTTCGGGTATTTATCTGAACTACTGCTTTTGCCTCGCTCTGTACTTTCTCAGCATCTACTGTGGAAGCGACATCGCCTTCGATAACAGCCACATTCAGCCTGCTTTTCAGCCTCGCCAGAGTTTGTAGAATAAGACTTGTCTTGCCAGCACCCGGAGATGACATAATGTTAATAGCAAAAACCTTGTGCCTGTCCAGTAGCTGTTGATTCCGGCTAGCTATGACCTCATTAGCCTCTAAAATGTTCTGAATTACTTCTATTTTTTTCATTCTACTTCCATGCTTTCAATATAGAGCTCTCGTCCCTTTGAAATTTCTACGCTCTGGCCCCGGCATTCAGGGCAAGACCATAGAGTATCTTGGGGGGGGAAAATCGTGGAACAATTCCGACAACGCAATTGAGCTGGCACTAATTCAAAGTGGAGTACTGCTCCTTGAGCGATAGTATCTTTGCTAAGAGTATCGAAATAAAACTGAATACAATCGGGGACAAATCCTGACATCTCGCCAATTACTAAGTTAATTTGGATGACCTTGTTAGCTTGCGCCTCACCGGCTTTGGCTAAAGTAATATTAACTATATTTTCAGTTATTCCAAGTTCATGCATTTGATGAAGCAAAGGAAACCACTATATTGTAAACTACTCTCTGCTTTAATTTCAATCCAGCGAAAGGTTCCAGTTTGGATACCGCGATACGATAAAACCTGTTATTTTCCTAACTTTATATATTTTTAGATTTCGATTCTCCAATCGTGGGAGTATATGTTAAACCTTTTGGAACTGGCAAATCCTATGAGTGTTATCCCGTATTTATTGGCTTCTTTTACAGCCAGGTCCGTGGGGGCAGCGATGCTTACAACTATTGGTATTTCGGAAAAGATCGCCTTTCTTATTGTGGAAGCCGTTTGTCGGCACGAGCTAACCAGGGAACTGTCCGCTAAGTTGATTCCGTCTCTAATTGCTAGGCCGATGGCTTTATCTATGGCGCAATGTCTACTTATATCCTCGACAAAAATCTCCTTATCCTCACAGATTCCGATGACATGTGTGCAGCCAGTCTTTTGGTATAAGAAACTGTTCTCGTTTAGCGCTTCTATCAAATCAAAAACTTCGCTTTTGGTTAACTGTTTCTTGGAATCACAGTTTCTGGGGGTCTTAACTAATTCTTCGAGAACATTTACCTCAAACTCATTGCTGCCGAGCTTCTTGATTCGGGACAAAGAAGGGTCTATGCCTCTTGATTTCAAATTGCCGGCTATCATCTCTTCTAGGTCGACGGGAATGCAGTAGAATTTATGAATTTCTCCATTGAGCTTAACGATAATCTCTTCTTCGTGGACAAGCTCATCTGTCTTCTTCAGCTTACCATCTTTGGAAATCCCTAAAATTCCTATTTCGGTACTTCTTTTCCCCATGATTTGTGGAAGTCCTTTATATCGTCTATTATGCTTCTGCAAGCATCGAAAGCTGGCTCTCTATGAGAGGCGGAAACTGCTACTAATAGAATATTCTCTGATATGCCTAAGAAACCCACTCGATGTACTATCGCTACATCCTCGATATCAAATTTGTCGATTGCTCTTCTTTCTATCTCCTCCAGTTTTCGGACAGCGTGGTTATCAGCCTCAAATTCCAGTCCATTACCCGAAGGGAATTCACGTACAGTGCCTAAGTAAATTGATATCGCCCCTATTTTGGGGTCCTTCATCTTCCTGATTATCTCATCGCCGGAGAAGTCTTCTCTTCTTATCTCAATCATCTCGTCTCACCAATGTGATTACATGTTTGGGATTTATTTTCACAGGCTGGTCATTTGGTGTTCTCTTAATTTGGGCTCTTTTCAGTTTCTCGCTGAGGGAGCTATATTTGGCAGGTGTCACAACTTGTGGCAGAGCATGAGCTACAAGAGGAACTTCCCCCAATCGGGGCAGATGGCCCTTCACCGCTTTTAGAAAAAGAGGCGAAAGCGGAGAATATTCGTTCAGCGCCATTGTGACAGCGGGGGCAAGAGGCGTTTTCGTTTGCTTGGTTTTGGTGACGAAGCAATTCAAACTTATAGTTGCAATCAGGGCAAAGATATTCATAGATGGGCATTTTTAATCCTTTCCTTTATCAAAAGCTTTTAGGAATACGTCAGGGACTTGAGGGACCTGAGTATCCGTCCATGTTTTGAGGCAAATCGACGAGCAAAAATTGTAATGCTCGACTACCTTTGGCCCTTTCCATCGTGAAACCATGAGCCAACCATTGAGCACCTGGCAAGGTCGCTCCTCTTCTGTATGTTCTACCGTTTTACCACAAGAGTGGCAGATAAAGTATCCCTGGGGCATTTAAGTCTCCAGCCTGATTCGCTTCTGTCCTCCTTTTTAAATGCTGCCGCAGGTTAGACAGCCACTACCTCCTTAACTTCGGGCACCTGTTCCTTTAGCACCCGTTCAATCCCATCCCTCAATGTCATAGTTGACATGGGGCAGCCACTGCAGGCACCAGTTAGCTTTAATGTCACAACTCCATCTTTGACATCTATTAGTTGGACATCCCCTCCATCGGCTAACAATGCCGGTCTCACTTGTTCCAGGGCTGCTTGTACCTTTTCTCGCATGTCTACCTCCTTACTTTTTTAAATATAGAGCTAAAGTCGCCAATTGTCAACTTAAGTTGAATTTGAGACACTGGCCTGCATAGATAGAAACAGCAATGGAAGTTGGTATGGTGAGTGGAGATAATTTATAATGCCCCTGTGGAGTTTGCCTCATGATCTCTGTTGAAGAAGCCCTGAAGAAGATTTTGAGCTATGTGGAGGTTCTTGAGCCCGAACGGAAGCCTATTTTGGACTGTCTGGGACAGGTTCTGGCCGAGGATGTCTATTCCACTATAGCTATTCCCCCGCTGGATAATTCCGCCATGGATGGTTATGCCCTGCGGGCTGAAGATACTCGGGGGGCCGGTGAATCATCACCTAGATATTTAGCCGTAGTCGGAGAGGTTGCTGCCGGGTCTATGCCCACAAAAGAGGTCAGGCCGGGGACGGCTATTCGTATTATGACGGGCGCACCATTGCCCGAAGGGGCTAACGCCGTAGTTCAATTTGAGAATACCGATGAAGTCAACCGCAAATCATCCGGTGGTGACCTTCCGCAAATCGGCATATTATGCCAGGCCAAGAAGGGATTGAATGTCCGGGGTAGAGGCGAGGACATTGCCAGGGGAAATTTAATTCTTAAAAAAGGAAAGGTGCTTCGCCCTCAAGAGATAGGAGTGCTGGCCTCCCTGGGGCGCTCCACTGTGCTGGTTATCCGTCGGCCGATTGTGGCTATTCTAGCTACGGGAGACGAGCTTATCGGTGTTGACCAGCCGTTGGCTCCCGGTAAGATTCATGATAGCAATAACTATACCATTGCCGCCGAAGTCTCTCGCTATGGTGGGATTCCCAAAATCCTGGGTATAGGGCGCGATTCGGTTCAGTCTCTAACCGAGAAAATCGATGAGGGTTTGGACGCAGATATGCTCATTACCTCCGGCGGTGTGTCCAAGGGAGACTACGATATAGTAAAGGATGTCCTGGCAGAGCATGGGGAGGTTGGTTTCTGGACGGTTTGTATGAAGCCCGGAAAACCGCTTGCCTTTGGGGTTATGAAGAAGGTGGAAGGAGGGAGAAAGGGGAAGGTGCCTCATTTGGGATTGCCGGGCAATCCCGTCAGCTCCATGATTACCTTTGAACAATTCGCCCGCCCCGCCATACTAAAAATGCTGGGTAAGAAAATTCTGGCAAAGCCAGCTATCCGAGCGATTATTGAGGATGATGTTGTGGATACTGACGGTCGCCGCCTCTTTGCCAGGGTAAGTGTAACCAGGCGTGGTGGTCAATATCGTGCCTCTGTCACCGGTCCCCAGGGCTCGGGAATCCTTACATCCATGGCCAGGGCCAATGGTTTGGCTGTTATCCCCGAAAGTAGCAAGGGAGTTAAGGCCGGAGACATGGTCGATGTGCAGATGCTGGATTGGGAGGAGGAACAAGGCGAGGTAAAAACGTTGCCGATTGTTTCCATCGTGGGCAAATCGCAATCTGGTAAAACAGTGCTTATGGAGCAACTTATTGCCGAGTTTAAAAAAAGAGGCTACAAAGTCGCTGCTTTAAAGCACAGCCATGGCGGGATGGAAATAGACCGGCCCGGAAAAGATAGCTGGAGGTTTGCTCAAGCGGGCAGCGATGCTGTGTGTGTTAGCTCGCCTGATAAGCTCGCCCTGATTAAGAATTTAAACCACGACCTTAATATTGAGAAAATTATGTCCATCGTTGGCTCTGAATTCGACCTCATTATTGCCGAAGGATTCAGGAAGAGCAAAATTCCTAAAATCGAAGTACATAGAAAAGAACTCGGCGATGACTTATTGTGTTCTCCCGAGGAACTTTCGGCCATTGTTACTGATGAGTCACTGGATACAGCTATCCCTCAGCTTCCCTGGGGTGATACAGTAGCAGTAGCTGATTTCATAGAAAAGAATTTTGTGTTGAAAGCCAGAACGGTGCCTTCTACTCCACGAGGGAAGAAGGTTAAGTAAAGAAAATGTTTACCGCAGGGATATTGACCATCAGTGACAAAGGCTCAAGAGGGGAGCGTCAGGATAAAAGCGGAGAGGCTATTCATGAAATCCTCTCCAGTATGGATGTTCGTATTGTAAATTACGACATCATTCCCGATGAAAAGGAGCTTATTGCTCAAGAGTTAATTAGCTGGGCTGACGAAAATAATTTAGACGTGATTCTTACCACGGGTGGAACAGGACTCACTCCCAGAGATGTGACTCCGGAGGCGACTCTCGCCGTGGTGGATAAAATTGTCCCCGGTTTTGCCGAGGCAATGAGGGCTGAGAGCCTCAAGAAAACTCCCATGGCCATGCTCAGTCGAGCAGTCGTGGGCACTCGTGGGAAATGCTTAATTATCAACTTGCCGGGAGGCCCCAAGGCAGTACGCGAATGTCTTCAAGTGATATTACCAGCTCTGCCCCATGCTGTGGAAACGCTTAAAGGCCAAGCAGGCGAGTGCGGCACATCCCAAATCTAAATTCAAAATAGCCTAGAATCTTCTGAGTAATCTTCTTATTGTTGTCCTCTGCCTCTAACTATTTCCTGAATGCTACCCGGTACACTGTATATATAACCAGTAGGTAAGCAACCGTTCTAATGCCAATTAAGAAAGCCTCCAAGGTGTCTTTAAAGCCCAGAAGCGTTAACAAGTGGGAGAGCCCAAACAGCCCGAAGCTTATAGCAATGTATAGGGGCCATTTGTCTTTGGCTCTTTTAAAACCCACACAGCCCAAGACCACTATTATGATGCAGAGTATTAGATTTACCAAGGTTATTGTGTCCATGCTTTATTCTTCCTTTCTATATTTTCTCTTGAAGCTGGTAAACTGCAGATTTTTAGTCAGCTTGGAGCATGCTAGGATACATGCTCGCTGGCTGTCAAGATGTTACACAAAAAAATAGGCATGCCTCTTTCATGCGTATAGCCGGATACCATAGCCTATCCAGTCTTGAGGCTTCGGATAATTTCCCCGATGCCAGGTCTTTTACCATACATGAGCAAGTAAGTTCTGAAAATTCTGATGGTTAATAACAAGATTCCAATGATGGAGAGCACCAGCACCGCTATACTGGCAACCAGTTGCCAGGCAGGTATATCACTCACGCCCAGCCTCATTATCGCTTCCACAGGAGCTGATAGAGGGAAAATGGTAAAAAAGACCCAGACTGGGTTGTCCGGCAAGAACATGAGCAAAGATGTGAACCAGAGCGGTATAAGTGCGGGAATTGTAAAAACCCCAATCAGTTGTTGCCCTTCCCTGGAACTGGAACTGATGGCGCCGATACCTGCCGAAAGCACGGCGAACAACAAGTAGCCGAGGATGAAATATACTACGGCCAGAACAATAAAATTGGCTGGTAATCGTATTGTGCTGACAAAGCCGCCGATAGATGAGGAAGCCAGGTTCAACAAGATTGGCGTCGAGATTACCCAAACAGCCACCTGTACCAGCCCGGCGGCGCCAATCCCCAAGACCTTGCCGGTCAGCAATTGGCGGGCGGAAACAGACGACAACAATATCTCTATAAGGCGATTCTCTTTCTCCTCACCCAGCCCTTGGAGCAGATAAGTAGAGGAGAAAATGATAGAGAGCGCCAATAGAATGCTAAAAACAAATGGAATAATTAAGTTCCCATATCCGCCTTGCTCTGGAGCCACGGCACCGGTTTCGGTAAGCCTGGTGCTAACCAGATTCAAGGGTGCTTCAATCCTGGCTATAGTAGCCGCAGGTACCTTCCCTGCCAGCAAATTGCTTAACAGGAAATTATTAATCACCGCGGTTACGGCAGGAGATGCCGTAAGCTGTTTTTCCAGGGTATAACGGTTAATCACCCCGGTGGAAATATAATCCGGCGGAATGACGAAATATTCGTTAATATCACCATTGATCAGTGCATCGGTCGCCTCTTCCGGTGTGTCAAAACGGACCAGCGTTATGTTTCCCTGGCTGGTGTACTGCTGGAATCCACCAAGCTCATCCACATATCCAATGGTCGCCGCTTCCACTGTCGGTCTGGCGATTCCTGATACAAGCTGGGAAACTCCTATGAGCAGGAGGGCTATGAGTGGCACGATAACGGTCATGACGATAAACCCTCTCCTCTTCATCATGTGCCGGAATTCGTGCTTCAATATCAGAAGTGTCTTATTCATGGGTCTTACCCACCACCCTCAGGAATATTTCGTTAAGTGGAGGAGTAGCTACTTCAAAGCGATTAACTACTATCCGAGTACCTACCAATCGTTCCAAGACTTGCTGGGGAGTTGTATTTCCATCAAGTACCAACTCCACATAGCCTTTATGGGTGCGTTTCTCGGTAACTCCCGGTACTTCTCCCAGCTCTCCTTCAAACTCCAGCAGAACCGAATTGCTTCTATACTTGGACTTGATTTCAGCCAGATTCCCATAAAGAACCGAGCGCCCGTGATTTATCATCAATATGCGGTCGCATAGTTCCTCAATTTCATTCATCTGGTGTGTGCTCAAAATCAAAGCTTTACCTTGATTCCTCAGGTCAATAAGCATCCCTTTCAATAACTCGGTGTTGACCGGGTCGAGCCCGGCAAAGGGTTCGTCCAGAACAATCAGTTCTGGGTCATGGATGATACTAACGATGAACTGGATAATCTGTCCCATGCCCCGGCTCAACTCCTCAATCTTTTTCCCTTTGTGGGGCAGCATACCTGTTTGATTGAGCAGCTCGCTAGCTTTTTCCTCGGCTGAGTGCCTGTCCATACCCTTGAGGGAGGCAAGGTAGATGATGGAGTCGAGGACACTCAGCTTTTTGTACAGTCCTCTTTCTTCGGGTAGGTAGCCAAGCTTATTCTTGGTAGATTCACTCAACTTTTCGCCGAGGATAGTCACATCGCCCGAGTCCGGCTTGATGATATCCATCATCATCCTGATGGTGGTAGTCTTGCCGGCACCATTAGGACCAATAAGACCAAATATCTCGCCTTGAGCGACAGAGAAAGACAGGTCGTTGACCACGACCTTATCTACAAAGGACTTGACTATGTGGCTGACTTCAACGGCAAGCACAGTAGCAGTTCTTCCTCGATTTGCATTTTAGCACAGCGTCAATAGTGTTAGTAACCTCACAGCAAAGCGTGAAGATATTTAAGACTTGCCTCCAGAATTGTGGCCGAGCGTTTAAAGAAGGAAGAGGTAAATTAAAGTATTGGCTTTCAAGGCAATCAGGAAAGGCAATAGCACTGCACTAAAAAAGACAGCCCTCTCGACATAATTTAAGACTTTCTGAACAGGCTTCACTCAAACGTAACGCCGGTATTTCGGATCATACATCTGAGATTTAATGAACGTCGGGAGATCATCGGACTTCGGTTTCCTTGCGATGCCCTGGTTATAGGCTACCTCTGCCACTGCGGTAGCAATAGCAGCAGAGACCTCCTTGATTTTAGTTAGTGGTGGATAAATACGCCCCTGTGCAAGATCGGCTTCTGAAACTGCATTCGTCAGTGCCTTTGCAGCAACAGAAAACATCTCATCGGTAACAGATATAGCCTCGCAGGCAATGATACCCAGTCCAATGCCTGGAAAGGCATAGGCGTTATTAGCTTGACCCGGCACATATGTTTTTCCCTTAAACGTGACGGGAGCAAAAGGGCTGCCGCTGGCAAAAATAGCACGCCCCTCCGTCCACGTATAGGCCTCTTCGGCAGTGCATTCAGCCTTCGAGGTCGGATTCGACATGGCAAAGACAATGGGTCTTTGATTGTAAACGGCCATTGCCTCTAATACCGACTGGGTAAATGCCTTGGGCTGTCCCGAGGCTCCAATAATTACCGTAGGTCTGAGTGACTTAACAGCAGAAAGAAAATCTCTGAGATGCTCATAGTCGTGGGCATAAGGAAGTTTGTATTCCGCCAGATCGCTACGGCTTTTCACGACCAGGCCTTTGGAATCCACAAACCAGCACCGATTTCTTGCCTCTTTCTCAGACAGCCCATCGGCAACCAACGCAGAGCTAATTATATTGCCAATTCCAATACCAGCTTCACCAGCACCGAGGAACAGAATTTTTTGATCCCTTAACTTGCCCCCCACAATTCGCAGGGCTGAATACAAGCCTGCTAGCCCTACAGCTCCCGTCCCCTGTATGTCGTCATTAAAAGTGCAAACTTGGCCTCGATATTTATTCAATAAGCGAAGTGCGTTGTGAGTGGCGAAGTCTTCAAACTGGATAAGGACATGGGGATAGAGTTCCTGAACTGCTATGATAAATTCTTCGACCAGGTCTTCATATGGTTCTCTACTAAGGCGACGCTGTCTGACGCCGACGTAGAGAACATCGTTTAGCAATTCCTCATTGTTTGTCCCCACATCAAGGGTCACCGGGAGACATAGCCTGGGGTGAATGCCAGCGCAGGCGGTGTAGAGGCAGAGCTTTCCCACGGGAATACCCATTCCGTTGGCGCCCAGGTCTCCCAGACCCAGAATTCGTTCACCATCGGTGACCACTATAATGCGCACATCCTTATTAGGCCAATTCCGTAAGACATCAATAACTTTTCCCTTGCCCTTGGCCGAAATAAAGATGCCCCGGGGTCTTCTCAAAATGTGACCATATTCCTGACACGCCTGTCCTACTGTGGGAGTATAAACAATAGGCATCGTTTCTTCGATTTCGTCTATGACCACCCGGTAGAACAAGGTTTCATTTCGGGCCTGGAGGCTCAGGAGGTATATGTACTTTTCTAAATCTGTTGGCTTTTTATGGAAATTTTCCATAACCCGCATAACCTGTGTTTCCAGAGAATTGACATATGGCGGTAAAAGCCCCTCAATTCCCAACGCCTCTCGTTCCTCTTCGGTGAACGCTGTCCCCTTGTTTAAGGTTGGGTCATAGAGTAAGTCAATACCGGTAGGTATATTAGTCATACGAATTTGCTTTTCTTTCTCCGGCTCTCTAGCACACATAACCAATTCTCCTTCTGGCACTAACCAGTAACTGCCCAAAACAGTGCCCAAGATAAACAGCAAACGCTGTTTATGCTCTAATCTTCTCTCTTATCCACTCCCAATCAGGCTCGCCATGCTGGAAGAAAGACTTGAAATTATCCTTCAACCACTCGTAGTAGTCATCCTCGGCATACTGGCAAAAGGCCTCAACCAAGGCTTCTTTCTGGATATCCCTGGGGATTTTTATCTTCAGTTCTTTAAGCTTGCAACCAAGGAATTCTTCAACAACCGCTCTATCAAGCATCTTTCGTATTCTTCGGCAAATTTATTTCTTCCAAGAAACACTATATGCCCAGTTCCTTTTCAAAGTCTAAATAAGCCTTTTTGCGTTTATAAAGCTCCTCTACCTTGCGCAATTCAATAAATTTAATCCGACTACTAATTTCATGGAAAGTCCCAGATAGCAAATTCTCAACTCTATTGCGGTCTGCTTGAGGTGCAACGATAAAAATGTGGCTATTCCATAAATCGAAGGCATGCTTTAGCTTTCCCAGAGCGTGGTATACATCTCCGCTGACTTGGACTTCAAACGCATAGGTTGGCACGGAGCGCTCCACTCTTCTCCACACAACGTCGAGCCTCCCAGTATCAAAGACATACTCCTCATCGGCAAGATAGCCTTGAAGTTGCCCAATTTCTACCAGTCTATGTTTAAGCTCATCGTGCGAAGGTGAAGCTTGTTCTGCTTGCAGGAGTTCGGGGGGATAGATAGGAGGAGTCTCTTTTGCTGAGATCGGCGTTGGAGTCTCCACATAGTATTCTTTAGGCAAGGATGTGAACTTGGAAACAAGTTGCCGCGCTATGTCATGGTCTAACGCTTGAAACCCTCCTCGAGGAAACAGTTCCCTAGAAGCTATTTTGGATGTCTGCCATTTATCAGGAGGAAGGCAACGTTCTACATCAAATTCGAAGCGCAATGGCCATATAACTTTGTTTTCCTTGATCTCCTGAGGCCATAAAGGCTGATCCTGAGGGAATTTTGTACGAACAGTGCCATAGCCAATTACGCCACTTACAGGGCTTGTGACATAGAAAAACAATTTATCTGTTTCACTCAGGCTCTCCCAAAGGTGTCTCTGTGTTTGTTTAAGGCCCCAAATGTTTTTGTGCTCAAAAGCAGTTCTCCAATTGTGCAGAGAACCTACCACTAACCAACAATTACTCAACGTCACTCCTTATCTTCCATCTTGTCTTGAATCTTCCTCTCATGCTAATAATCTACCTCTACGCCATCCCAGCAGTCAAGGTGACAAGCATATCTTACCTCAGGCTCTGGAACCTCCAGTTCACAATTTTCTCTAGCAACAGTGCTTAGGCCTATAATAACAATGTTTTGCCCCACTTTCATAGGCTCTCCACACTTATCGCAGGTGGTTACTCCCAATGTCATTTCCATTCCTTACCTCCCTCAGCAATGTTGATAGTTTTCCCTCACTCCCAGACTTCGTCTTCGGCAAGGTCTTCCTCCAGCCCTAATTCGTCAGCCTCGTCCTCCATATAATTGAAGGCGCCTTCATGGCTGAAGGACTCTTTTCGGCCCAGGAATGGGCGAGAAAAGAGCCTCCTTATCTCGGCGCCGCATTCGGGGCATCTTTTCAGCGGTTCATCATTTATCCCCTGCCTGACATCGAACTTATCCTTACACAACTTGCAGTGAGCACCGTTTTTTGATTTATACTCATAAATTGGCATAGCACCCTCCTCATTCGATAAAACAGTTTCTCTTTCATAACTCCCCTAACCCCTCTTACCTTAAGAGGGGGATTTTTGAACTCCTATTATTTCCCGCAGCAATGCTTATATTTCTTGCCTGAGCCGCACGGGCAGGGGTCATTACGTCCAACTTTTTTGCCCGCCATCACCGCCTCCTTCTTTTTGGGAGCTTCCCTGGCAATACCGACGTGGTAAATGCTATGGGCAACGTCATGCTGAATGCCAGCTAAGAGGGCTTCAAAAGAGGCATGACCCTCCCTCTTATACACTATCAGCGGCTGTTCCTGGCCGACAGCCCGCAGACCTATTCCCTGACGCAGGTGCTCCATGTCAGTAAGGTGGTCCATCCATAACCGGTCAATAACTCGCAACATTACCAGTCGCTCCGCTATTCGCATGTTATCAGGACCTAGTTCCTGCTCTCGCTGGTTGTAAAGCTCGATGGCATAATCAGTCAACTTTTCTGCCATTTGCTTGTCACTGAGTTCGGAAAGCCCATCGCTTCTGAAGTGCGGAGGCAAGGGGAAGATGGTGGATACATCCTCAAGTAAGCCGGATAAATTAGATTGCTCCTCTTCCTGCTCGTAGCTAACGCTGCTTAGACGCCTGGCTACCAGGCTTTGGATTTCATCCTGGACCATGGATATTATATTTGCCTTAAGGTCGGCGCCACTGAGGATTTTTCTTCTTTCGGCGTAAATCACCTCGCGGTGTTTGTTGATGACATCGTCATATTCCACAAGGTGTTTACGAATATTGAAATGATAGCCTTCGGTCTGGACCTGGGAATTGGTCATAGCCTTAGTGGCGATAGGATGCTCGATGGGGGTATTTTCATCCATACCCGCCCACTGCATAATTCCCTTGACACGGTCACCGCCAAAGCGGTGAACAATCTCATCTTCCAGGGAAGCATAAAAACGCGAACTGCCTGGGTCTCCCTGCCTTCCTGCCCTTCCCCGGAGCTGATTATCAACACGTCTAGCTTCGTGGTGCTCGGTACCTACAATGTGAAGTCCGCCCAGCTCAACCACCTTATTATGCTCCTCCTGCCATCCTGCTTCATCACGCCCCTCAGGATTGCCACCAAGTATAATATCCACACCCCGGCCAGCCATATTCGTGGCTACAGTTACCGCATCGAAACGCCCGGCCTGAGCGATTATAGTCGCCTCCTTTTCGTGATTTTTGGCGTTTAACACTTGATGGGGGATGCCATTCCTCTTCAGGAGGTCAGCTAAATACTCTGATTTCTCAATAGAGGTCGTGCCAATGAGAACTGGCCTTCTCTCGTCATTTAACTCCTTGATTTCCCTGGCTACGGCGGCAAATTTAGTCTTCTCGTCTTTGTAAATCTGGTCAGGATATTCCGCGCGAATCAAGGGCTTGTTTGTGGGTACGATTACCACTTCCAGCTTATAAATCTTGTGGAACTCCTCGGCTTCCGTGGCCGCGGTACCAGTCATGCCCGCCAGTTTGTTATACATGCGAAAGTAGTTCTGGAAGGTGATGGTAGCTAATGTAACTGATTCTCGCTGAATCTTTACCCTCTCTTTGGCCTCAATGGCTTGATGCAATCCCTCAGAATACCTCCTGCCAAACATCAATCTGCCAGTGAATTCATCCACGATGATGACCTGTCCATCCTTAACCACATAGTCCTTGTCCTTCTTGAACAAGACACGAGCCTTAAGGGCACTCTCCAGATATTGAGTGAGAAAGTAATTAGAGGGGTCATAGAGGTCAGGCGCTTTGAGCAAGCCTTCCCGCTTCAGCATCTTCTCCATCTTGGTCATGCCAATCTCGGTAAGGTTGGTAGTACGCGTACGCTCGTCAATGGTATAGTCTTCATCTTTGTTAAGGCGGGAAACTAGCTGGGCGAAGGTGTAATATCTCTTAGTTGCTTCCTCGGCAGCACCGCTAATAATGAGCGGTGTACGGGCTTCGTCGATAAGGATGTTATCAACCTCGTCGACTATGGCATAGTTCAAGGGAGGCTGCACGCATTGAGACAAATCCAGGACCATATTATCTCTGAGGTAATCAAAGCCAAACTCGTTATTGGTGCCATAAGTTATACCTGCCTCATAAGCCTGGCGGCGGGTGACAGGGCGGAGAAAATTCCACTTCTGGTCTTCCGATTCATAGCTGGAGTCATAAATATAGGAAGGGGCAGTTTGATCAACTGTCTGCTGGGCATTGATGCAGGATACGCTTATACCCAAGGCGTGGTAAATAGGACCCATCCAGTGGCAATCCCGCTTGGCAAGATAATCATTGACGGTAATCAGATGGCTGCCTTGTCCGGTGAGGGCATTGAGGTAGAGAGACAAGGTAGCTACCAGGGTTTTCCCCTCACCAGTTTTCATCTCGGCTATCTTCCCCTGGTGAAGGACGATTCCTCCCATTAACTGGACATCAAAATGCCGCTGTCTTATGGTTCGCTTGGCCGCTTCTCTAACAGCAGCGTAAGCCTCCGGTAAAATCTCATCCAGGCTTTCACCATCGGCTAGCCGAGCCTTAAATTCATCGGTTTTCGCTCGAAGTTCAGCGTCGGTGAGCTTTTCAAACTCAGGCTCCAACGAGTTTATGTGGTCAACCAAAGGCTGAAGGCGTTTTAGTTCTTTCTCGTTGGAATCAATCAGATTGCTAAGCCACTTAAACATTTTCGGCTATCAGCCCGCAGTTTTCAGCTAACTGCTGACTACTCGATTATCACTCAAACATCGCTCCCACTGATAAGCCGGTGTGAATGCGATGAATGGCTTCACCAATAAGCGAGGCAATAGGTAAAACGGTAATCTTGTTAAGCTTCTTATCGTCATTGACTGGTATGGTATCGGTAACCACTACCTCTTTCACCGAGCTGGCGGCTATCCTCTGGATGGCGGGACCAGAGAAAACAGGGTGAGTGCAGCAGGCATAAACCTTCGTAACACCCTGTTTTATAAGAGCATTCACCACCCCAACCAGAGAACCAGCGGTATCAATCTCATCGTCAACCGTCAGGGCATACATTCCCTCAACCTCACCAATTACGTTGAGGGTTTCACTAGCATCGACATTGCCCACGCGCCTCTTTTCCATAATAGCCAATGGGGCTCCAAGCTTAGCAGCCACATCACGGGCTACCTTGGAAATACCAATATCAGTAGCAACCACTACCAGGTTATCCAGAGCTTTTTCCTTGAAATACTGAGCCAACATGGGTCTAGCGGTCAATTCATCCACAGGTATGGTAAAGAATCCCTGAATCTGAGGGGCGTGGAGGTCTACGGTGAGCAGTCTATTAGCTCCAGCGGTAGTAATCAGGTCGGCAATCAAGCGAGCAGTGATGGGAACCCTGGGTTGGTCTTTTTTATCGGTGCGGCTGTAGCCGTAATAGGGGACGACAGCGGTAATCCGTCCCGCTGAAGCCCGCCTGAAGGCATCGAGCATGATAAGTAACTCGACCAGGCTTCTGTTAACTGGAGAGCAAATAGGCTGAACGATAAAAACGTCGCGTTCCCGGACATTCTCAAGGATGCGCACAAAAATGTTCTCATTGCTAAACTCGAAGACCTCAACCTCCCCCAGGGGTATGCCCAAGTAATCGCACACAGACCCTGCTAGGGCAGGGTGAGCAGTGCCGCTGAACACTTTTAATTCGTCCATCATCACCTCTTAGCTATCTGAATACTAATTTGATTATAACATGAAATCATCGTCGTTTCTTGGGAAAGATTAGTAAAAGCAAGTAAAGAAATTAATCCATACCTCCTGAAAACGAAGCCTTTAGGGGTAACTAATTAAGGGAAGAGATGTCTCATGCCAGCCCAGGAATGGGGAACTGTTGGCACATCTCTCGTACCTCCTGGCGGACTTGTTCTTGGGCACGCTTATCCCCCGAAGGAGAAAGCACTTTGACAATGAGAGAGGCAATGTGCTTCATCTCCTCTATACCAAAACCTCTCGTGGTCACCGCTGGGGTGCCCAGCCTGATACCGCTTGTAATCATTGGTGGCTTGGGGTCAAAAGGAATGGCATTTCTATTTACCGCGATGCCCGCTGCCCCTAAGGCTTCTTCAGCATCCTTGCCGCTTATCCCCTGAGGGGAAAGGTCAACGAGGACAATGTGGTTGTCTGTGCCCCCAGAAACAATACGCATCCCGTATCTCTGGAGTTCGGAAGCCAAAACGCGGGCATTCTCCAGCACTGACTTCTGGTAATCGGCAAACTCGGGTTGCATAGCTTCAAAGAAGCACACGGCTTTGGCGGCGATGATATGCATGGAAGGACCACCCTGCATCCCGGGGAAAACTGCAGCATCAATAACTGAAGCCATCTCTTTATCACATAAAATAAAGCCGCCCCTGGGTCCCCGCAAGGTCTTCTGCGTGGTGGCAGTAGTAACTTGAGCATAGGATACAGGGGAAGGATGAAGCCCAGCGGCTATTATCCCCGCTATGTGAGCCATGTCAACCAATAACTTGGCACCTGCCTTATCAGCTATATAGCGAAGCCTTTCAAAATCAATAATACGAGAGTAACTACTCGCCCCAGCTATTATTAACTTAGGTTTATGTTCCAGGGCTAGCCTTTCGATTTCGTCGTAGTTGAGCATCTCGGTTTTAGAGTCAACTCCGTAAGGGACAAAGTTATACCATTTCCCGGAGAAATTGACCTCAGAGCCATGGGTGAGGTGCCCGCCATGGCTGAGGCTCATCCCCATAACAGTATCTCCGTGTTCCAATAGAATTGAATAGGCTGCCATGTTGGCTTGACTGCCACTATGAGCTTGGACATTGGCATGGTCGGCTTTAAAGAGCTTTTGAGCTCTTTCGATAGCTAAATTTTCAATTTCGTCTATGTAGACACAACCGCCATAATAGCGATAGCCGGGGTATCCTTCAGCATATTTGTCAGTTAGCACCGAGCTTTGGGCCTCAAGCACTGCCCGACTGGCATGGTTTTCAGAGGCAATAAGATTTATGGTGCTTGCTTGCCTCGCTGCCTCCGAGCTTAGAATTTGAGCTACTTTGCTATCACGCTGTGCCAGGGAAAATGTCTTCGCGGTTTTCACATTTGTGTTATAATAGTACTCGATATTTCATTCTCGGTCAATAAGAAAAAAACCATCCAAGTGGGTTCCCGCAACACAATTGACAGAACGTGTTTATGGTGATAAATTAATTTATTTAGCAATTAAAAGGGAAGAGTGCTAAATGGCTTTACAGGAAAGAAGAGAAACCGTTCTCAGGGTGATAATTGAAGATTATATCACTAGAGCAGTACCAGTAGCTTCAAATGCTATCGTGGAAAAGTACGGCTTGAAGGTAAGCCCTGCTACCATTCGCAACGATACAGCATACTTAGAAGGAGAAGGATATGTTATCCACCCTCACCGTTCAGCCGGAAGCGTACCTACTGATAAGGCTTACCGCTACTATGTGGAATTGATAGGGGAAGAGATTGAACTTCCCCGTGTTGAGCAGTATCTAATTCATCAGATATCTCAGGAAGCAAAAGAGGAGCTAGAGCAATGGCTAAAAACGGTGGCAGCGCTTTTAGCACGCCTTGTTCACAACCTGGTAATAATAACCACTCCCAAAGCGGTTCGCTGCCGCTTTAAGCATCTCGATTTGGTAGCCTTGCAGGATGTCATGGCTTTGCTGATCGTGGTTTTGTATGAAACAAAAGTTAGACGGCAGGTCTTATCCTTCAGTAGAAAGGTTAGCCAAGATGAGCTAACAAAGCTAGCTAATAAGCTTACTTCTATTTATGCCGGGATGACCAGCAGCGAGATCTTGGCTAAAAAAGAGGGACTTTCTTCTGAAGAAAGGCAGTTGTCTGAATCTTTATCAGAAATTATGGCTGCTGAAGACAAGTTAGAATATGGTGAGCCTTACCTTGAAGGACTGCGTTTGCTACTGAGTCAACCAGAGTTTACCAACAGCCCTAGAATACTGGGAATTTTAGAAGTGCTGGAAGGGGAGGATTGGCTTAGAAATATATTTTGCCAGGAATCTAGCAAGGGAGGGGTAAAGGTAGTCATTGGTGAAGAAAACCCAGAACCAGCATTACAGGACTTGAGCTTAATAGCTAGCCAGTATGGATTACTTGATAAGGCCAGTGGCATTGTGGGAGTGATTGGCCCCAAACGGATGGACTACGCCAAGGCTATCTCTTCGCTTAACTGCCTCTCAGCGTTGCTAAGCAACTCAGTAGCTGAATACATCTAAAGGAGGTCCAATGTTGGATGAGGGTGACGAAGTAGTTGAAGAAGTAATTGAGCAAGCCGAGGCTATAGAAACGTTACAGCAAGCTCTAGCTGAGGAGAAAGAAAAGGCAGAAAAATATTTGGCCAATTGGCAAAGATGCCAGGCGGATTTTGTTAATTATAAACAACGTGCTGAACAAGAAAAAGGTGAGATTATTGAGTTTGCCAATAGCACGCTTATCTGTAACCTGTTGCCTATCATGGATGACTTGGAGAGAGCTTTTACTTCAGTCCCTGCTGAGCTCGATGAATCAAATTGGACTGAAGGTATCAAGCTCATTTATAATAAATTTAAGACAACCCTGGAGGCACAGGGGCTAACAGAGATTGAAGCTCGAGGGGAACCCTTTGATCCTCGCTTGCACGAAGCTGTGATGCAGCAGGAAGGGGAGGAAGGAATGGTTATTGAGGAACTACAAAAAGGCTATAAATTTAAAGAAAAGGTAATCCGTCCTAGCTTGGTAACAGTTGGTAGGGGAAGAAAAAGAAGAAGAGACCAAACAAATCAGAAGGAGGACTAGAAATGGGAAGAGCGATAGGAATTGATTTAGGTACTACATTAAGCGCAGCAGCGGTGATGGAGGGAGGTGACCCTAAGATCATACCCAGTGCCGAAGGCGGCAATCTCGTTCCTTCAATGGTAGCCATAGGTAAAAGTGGGGAAAGATTGGTAGGAGAGTTAGCCAAGCGCCAGGCAATAGTCAATCCCGAGAATACGATATTCAGCATAAAGCGCCTTATCGGGCGTAAGTTTAAGGACTCCATTGTTCAAGGCGATATAAAGCGCCTGCCATATAAGATTACCGAAGCCTCCAATGGCGATTGCCTAGTGGTGATGGGGGGCAAGGAGTATAGTCCCCCAGAAATATCAGCCATGATATTGCAAAAGTTGAAGGCTGATGCTGAGGCTTATCTTGGTGAGAAGGTCAACGAAGCTGTAATCACTGTGCCAGCCTATTTTAACGATAGCCAGCGAAATGCCACTAAAGATGCCGGCGCCATAGCGGGGCTTAACGTCCTGCGCATTATTAACGAACCTACAGCATCATCACTGGCTTATGGTTTGGATAAGAAAAAAGAGGAAACTATTGCTGTCTATGACCTTGGTGGTGGAACTTTCGATATTTCTATCCTTGATATAGGGGAGGGTACCTTCCAGGTTAAGTCAACCAATGGTGATACCCACCTCGGTGGCGATGACATCGACCAGAGGATTATGGACTGGGTATGTACTGAATTTAAGAAGGAGCAAGGCATCGATTTGAAGCAGGACAAGATGGCATTACAGCGGTTGAAAGACACTGCTGAAAAGGCCAAGAAAGAACTATCTACAGTGGCTCAAACAGAGATCAGCCTTCCCTTTGTTACTGCCGATGCCAGCGGTCCCAAGCATCTCAGCATGACATTAACTCGAGCCAAGCTGGAGCAACTATCCGCTGATCTGATAGAAAAGAGCATCGAGCCTTGTCGCCAGGCCCTAAGCGATGCCAAGCTCACGGCAAGCCAAATCGATAACGTAATTCTTGTCGGTGGTCAGACAAGGATGCCCAAAGTTCAGGATACCCTGAAGCAATTCTTTGGCCGGGAGCCTGTCAAGGGAGTCAATCCCGATGAGGCAGTAGCCTTAGGTGCTGCCATTCAGGCTGGGGTGCTTAAGGGTGAAGTCGGAGAAATCCTTCTTCTCGATGTCACCCCACTCACTCTGGGGATAGAAACGCTGGGAGGGGTAGCGACACCGCTTATTTCTCGCAACACCACAATACCCACCTCAAAGAGCCAGATTTTCAGCACTGCTGCCGATAACCAGGCAGCAGTGGACATACATGTAATTCAGGGTGAACGTCCCATGGCTGCCGACAACCGAACCCTGGGCAAATTCGTACTCGATGGCATCCTGCCGGCGCTACGGGGTATGCCCCAGATTGAAGTAACTTTCGATATAAATGCCGATGGCATCCTTAATGTTAGCGCTCTTGATAAAGGCACGGGTAAAGAACAAAAAATTACTATTACCGCCTCTAGCGGATTGAGCAAAGAGGAAGTGGAGAAGATGAGCCGAGAGGCTGAGCAACATGCTGCTGAGGATGCTAAACGTAAAGATGAAGTAGAGGTGCGCAATTCTGCTGACAGTTTGGCTTACACCGCAGAAAAAACTCTCCGTGACCACGGAGATAAGATACCCGCCGATTTAAAAAAGGAAATAGATGCTAAGATAGCCAGTGTAAAGTCAGCTCTTCAAGGGCAGGACGTAAACGCCATCCGTAATGCTATGCAGGAGCTATCGCAGGCTATACAGAAGGTTGGAGCATCGGCTTACCAGCAACCAGGGCAGCCCCCGCCTGGTAGAGAGGAACCCGGTGGAGAGGAACCCGGTGGAGAGGAACCTGGTGGAGAGGAACCCGGTGGAGGAGAAGAAGAAGGCACGGTGGAAGGGGAGTTCCGCGAGGTCTAGGCAATAAATATAAACACCTAATTCCTGGAAATTAGGAACATGAAATCGTATTTCTCCCAAGGAGCATGATGGTAACGTTTGAGCTAGAACAATTCGTCATAACTGCCGACAGAATTTGGCAAAAGGCGCGAGAAGAAAAGTGGTTGACTCATAATCCCTCTGATGAGGAACTGAGAGGGCTTGTGGGAAAACAGCCGGGGGTTAGGAAAACGATATATGGAAACTTTGTCGCCCGAAGTGAGCCTACTTCCAGGTCAGCAATGTTCACTAAAAACAGTGTTGACCATACCTTTGGCGAGGATGAACTAAAGCTGTTAGCTCAGTGTGAAAAGGCTTTGGGCAAGGAAAGATTGATTTCCCTAGACAGAATTGTGGGCAATGAAAATAGTAACACCACAGTCAGGTTAATTGTTCCTGAGCGGTTTGCCCATGTCGCCTACGGAGGCAAGAACCTTTTTGTACCCTCAAAGGTAGAAGTCAAAAAACCAACCTATTACATCCTATTCTTCGCTGATGAGGCCTTTGAGACTAACCAGTCAAAGCCGCTCCCCGAGAAAGATATCACCATCAGATTGGTTATGCTGGAAGATGGCAGGTTTGTCAAGATAATCAGAAATGGTAACTATATAGGTGAATACAAAAAGGGAGTGTTCGCCGCCGAGGATTGGGCAGCCAAGACGAAAAGAGGGGGCATCTTCTTACATGCTGGCTGCCGGGAGGATTACCTTCAATCAGCACGGGGGGACTACCGGCTGGCGAGGACGCTACTTGTGGCATTAAGTGCCAACGGGAAGACAACTACCACCTGTAGAATCCTGGCCAGAAAGGGAAATGAGAAATCGTGGCTTGTTCAGGATGATGGTGGGATTCTCATGCCCGATGGTTCTTTTCATGGATTTGAGGCCGGGGGAATCTTTGTAAAAACGGAGGGCGTGAACCCCGGGGAGCAAGTCGAAGTATATTACGGACTCCTAAAACCGGAAACTGTCTGCGAGAATGTCCACGTGACCGACGATGGAGATTTTGACCTCTACAATCTAGACAGAACATCCAATGGCAGGGCAGTGGTACTAAGAAGAGATTTTATGCACGCCAGTCGCTATATCGATGTAGATAGGATTGACAATCTGATTCTCATCACCAGAGGACCCTTGATTCCGGCAATATCAAAGCTGACCAGGGAGCAAGCGGCCGCCTTGATGGTTCTAGGACAGGCCATGGAATCCTCAGCTGGTGACCCGACCCAGGCTGGGAAGATTAGAAGCGAGTTTTTCTATGACCCCTTCGTCGCCGGCGACCTGGCCAAACATGCTAATATATTTTATGAGATAATAGAAGGCATCCCCCACTTGAATTACTATCTGATAAATACTGGAGGAATAGGGGAAGCAGAATATTACAAAGACATAAGACTGGAATCTACGATGGCAGTACTCGATTCTCTATTAAGGGGCGGCTTGGAGGATTGGGTGGATTCCCCGACAGGCTTTAAGGTGCCCAAGGCGATAAGATATGTAGATGATATTTACTTGCATCCTGAGAAACTTTACTCCCGAACTGAGTTTGAAGAAAAGCAGAGGGAACTTAACAAAATTAGATACGAATCAGTGAAAGAACTTGGAGACTCACTACATCCTGATATAAGAAAGGTTTTTAGCAAGCCCAACGTCGCATAGTAGAACTGCAAGTCTCACGCGGTCCATGTGGAATTTTGGTCTAGAATAGCTGTAAATCATAGGGAGGGCAAGAAGTGATAGAGTTCGTTGAACTTTATGAAAGATTAAAGAAGGAGAAAGCAGAGCTGTTAGAAAAGCTGGAACAGTTGAGAGCTCTCGGTCAACCCTCGGCAGAGAGAAAGGAAGGCAGTCCATTCGGCAAAAGGGAGGAAGAAGCCGATGAAGCCTCCGAACTAGAGAAAAGACTGGTCTTGGTAAAAAGGCTGGAAGAGTCTCTTAATGAGGTTGAGCATGCCCTACAAAAATATGAAGCCGACACTTATGGACTGTGTGATTCCTGTGGGCAACCTATAGAGCGAGCCCGCCTTGAAGCCATACCTCAAGCAAGCTTATGTCTGAGCTGTAAGGCTCAGCAGGCAAAGGATGCAAAAGGGGCAAGATAAAGGGCGCTCGACTGTGCTGTGACCCGACGAAACCGGCGACTTTGTTGTGGACAAAGATAATTCGAAGCTGTCTTTGCGTGACAGCATTAAGAAAGTAGCATTATGTCTCCTCGTTATTGCTTTGGTAAGCGCTTCAGATCAATTGAGCAAGCTATGGGTCAGAGCTCACTTAGCACCTGGGGAATCGCTCCCCATAACTGACCGCTTAAGTTTGATCAATATTGAAAATACGGGCTCTGCCTTTGGTTTACTTGCCAATCAAACCTTTCTTATCATCACTATTAGCATAGCTGGTTTGCTCTTTATCTTGCTGTTTCTTCGTTACTTATCCCCGGCTACTACCTTGAGCATAGTATCCATCGGTTTGATTATGGGTGGTGCTGTAGGCAATCTAATAGACCGCATCCGTTTTGGTTGTGTCACTGACTTCATTTATTTCCGTTTGTGGGGTAACTTCCATTGGCCTGCCTTCAACATCGCTGACGCAGCTATAACGGTGGGTGTCTTTGTTCTCATTTATTCCTTTTATAGGTCGGGGATATTTAGAAAAGCACATGAACACAACCACAGACCCCAAAATTAAGACATTGCAATTCAACTCACCTGTCCCTGACATCCGCCTTGATAAGTATTTAACCCAAATTCTTCCACAATTCTCGCGCGCTTATTTACAGAAATTAATTGGGCAAGGTTATATTCTGGTCAACGGGCAAAGGACAAAGGCGAACCAGAGATTAAACAAGGTCGATAGGATAACGGTCGAGCTTCCTCCCCTAACTGTCCGTCCTTTAGCTGAACCAATCCCTTTAGCCATAATTTATGAAGATGAGAACATATTGGTCATAGATAAACCTGCCGGATTGACAGTTCACCCTGCCCCGGGTCATCCCAGCCATACTTTGGTCAATGCTGTCCTAGCTCATTGCCCCGGCCTGGCCATGAGCAACGAGCTGATGCGCCCAGGCATAGTTCACAGACTAGATAAAGATACATCGGGGCTCATAGTCATTGCCAAAAACGACTTTGCCCTAGAATATCTAGCCGCACAGTTTAAAAGCCGCACTGTAACCAAAGGATATCTTGTCCTTGTTAAAGGAAGGTTATCCCCGGAACAGGGGATAATCAAAGCACCTATCGGGCGAGACCCTCATAGTAGACAAAGAATGGCGATAGTAGAAGCAGGAAAAGAGGCTACTACCCAATATCAAGTCCGAAAATACCTGAATCCCTACACTTTAGTCGAAGTCATCCCACTAACGGGGCGCACACATCAAATCAGAATACACCTGTCATCTATCGGCTGTCCGGTTATCGGTGACCCCACTTATGGAATAAAATCGTCTCATCTTAACAGGCAATTTATTCATGCCTATCGCCTTGGCTTTCGTCTACCATCAACTAAGCAATACCAGGAATTCACGTCGCCCTTACCTATGGACTTGGAGCAAGTTTTGGAGTATTTAGCACAAAACGCCTAAAAGGTTTGTGGAAACATGATAGAAAATCCTGTAATTGCCATAGCTTCTTCATGCCGCTTCCCTGCCATGCAGGTACAGGTCATAATTATCCTTTTAAAGCGCAAGGTTTTCGAATCACTACTCAGATGAACGAGCACAGTTTCTTGCAGGGAGAAGCCTTGTTTGATATGATTGGAGAGATAGAATGGACAAAATAGAGTTAACGGTTACTAATCGGGAGATTCTCGGTAAAAAAGTTAAGCATTTGCGCCGCCAGGGAATTACTCCGGTGCATCTTTTTGGGCACGGCATCAAGTCTTTAGCACTACAGTGCGGCACTGGTGAACTTGAGCGAGTGTTAGGTCAAGCTGGGCAGACAAGGCTTATTAGCCTAAAGCTCGATAAGGGAAAGAAGCCAAGGAGCGTTGTGGTTCGCGAATTTGATAGAGATTGGCGGAAGGGACAATTAGTCCATGTAGACTTTTATCAGGTAAAAATGGAGGAAAAGATAAAGTTAGAGGTTCCTGTTGTCTTAGTCGGAGAAGCGCCAGCCCTGAAGTCTAAAACCTATATGCTGGAGCATGAGCTTGGGACTTTGACTGTAGAGTGCTTGCCGGCAAAAATCCCCGCTAGCCTGGAAGTGGACATCAGTTCCCTCACTGAGCCAGAGCAAACGATACGCGTCAAAGATGTCGCCCTAGATAAAGATATTACCGTTCTTAACGACCCAGAGTTGGTTGTGGCGAAAATTAGTTCGCGACCTGTGGAAAAGATAGAAGAGGAGGTGGTAGAAGAAGTGGCGGAGGAAGCGGTTGAAGCTCCCGAAGAGGCTGCGCCAGGTAAAGAAGCAGAAGAGGCATAATCTTTTCACTTACCGGGCTGTCGCTTCTGTATCTATACCTATATGCGGCACTTGCTTGCTTAGCGAGTCCCTGATACAATATCCAAGACCGACTATTAGCTCTCTCCGAGCTGCCTTGCCTAAAGAATAACCATGGCAAGCAGCCGGTAGGCTAAAAAGCCTCGAGGGCATAGATAGAAATGTCTGTGCCTCCCATGTTTGGAAAGGAGAGAAGATGGATTTCAGCCATTCTATTACGGTGCCTTTCTTAAGAAGGCACTGTTTTTCGTCAGCTTTATCCGTTCTCTCATTACATTGCCATTCTGCCTGCTGTGCCCATTCGTTTGTGACGGAGGCTCAAAGCATCTTAGGGAAGCTTGTAGGCTTTAGCATATAAAAAGAGGTTAAAAACAAATTATTCATATTTATTTTGCAGCTTTGCTGCCGGAAGGAGGAAGAATATGACTAAAATGAGTGGTTGGAAAAAGCCAGATAGTATGAGCATAGTTTTTATCCTGCTTGGCGCACTTATGCTGCTCTTCATTTTTGCTCCTCCGCTTAAGACAGTGTTTTCTTCCTCCCCCGCGACTTTATGGAACACTCTACTCGAAGAGGACGTATACTCCTCTGTTCTGCTCACCATCTTTGCGGCATTGACAGCTACCCTGATAGGGCTTCTTCTTGGCGTTCCTTTAGCTTATCTTCTGGCACGGCATCAATTTCGGGGGAAGAGGTTTGTAGAGGCAATTATAGATGTGCCTATCGTAATCCCTCACTCTGCTGCTGGTGTTGCCCTCTTGTTTGTCTTCGGCAGCAATTTTCTCTTCGGCAAGATCTTGAACGGCATAGGCATTGGCTTCTTTAGATCTTTTACCGGAGTGGTCATCGCCATGATGTTTGTCAGCGTTCCCTTCCTTATTGACGCGGCTAAGGAGGGCTTCAAAGCCGTGGATGTCAGATTAGAGAAGGTAGCCAGAACCTTAGGTGCCTCTGCCTGGAAGTCGTTCTTTCGGATTTCATTACCTCTGGCCTGGAGAAGCATCTTCTCTGGTTCAGTGCTCATGTGGGCTCGGGGCCTATCTGAGTTTGGCGCCATAATCATCATAGCGTATAGTGCCTCCTTTCTAGGATGGAGCCCTAAGGTTCTCCCTGTCCTGGTTGCTAATCGCTTCGATTTTGGCTTAGATTACGCCGGGCCAGTAGCAGCTATAGCAATCCTTATCTCTCTTATCGCCTTCATCGTGCTCAGGTCGATAGCCTATAGAGGTGAAAAGACATGATTGCCATAAAGAACCTGAAGGTTAATTTAGGTGATTTTCGCCTTCAGAACATCAACCTCGATATTGAGCCAGGGGAATACTTTATCATCCTTGGACCTACTGGGGCAGGGAAGACCGTGCTACTTGAGGCTATTGCCGGGCTCTATCCAGTACTTGAAGGGGAGGTCTGGATTGGCGACAGGGAAATTACTGACCTAAGTCCGGAGAAAAGGGAAATTGGGATTGTTTATCAAGATCAGGCGCTGTTTCCCCATCTTTCCGTGGAGAAGAACATCGCCTTCGGATTGAAGATGAGAAAGTGCCCTAAGAATGAGGCAAAGGCAAAGATAGACGCTATTGTTGAGGTAGTGGGAATTTCGCATCTGCTTAAGAGGAGTCCTGCTACTTTGAGTGGCGGGGAGAAGCAGAAGGTGGCTCTAGCACGGGCACTGGTCACTGAACCCAAGGTACTCTTGCTGGACGAACCCTTAAGTGCGCTTGATCCCGAGACCAGGGAAAGGATGCAAAGGGAGTTAAGGGAAATACATAGCAGGGTTGAGTTAAGCATCATTCATGTCACCCATGACTTTGAAGAAGCCATAGCTCTGGGGCATAGAGTTGCTGTGCTGAACGATGGCTATATAGCCCAGATAGGGACACCTGAGGAATTTCTACGCCGGCCGAGTTCGGAATTTGTGGCCCGATTCGCGCTCACAAGAAATATCCTCTCGGGCAGGGTTATGGGAATAGAGGATGGCTGCACTCTCATTGACATCGGTGGCACAAAACTCAGGGCGACAACGGAAGCAAAGGGTGAGGTGCGCCTTTCCCTCCGCCCCGAAGATATCCTCATTTCCAAAGAGCCGCTCCAGTCTACCGCGAGAAATTGCCTCATGGGTGTGGTCAGTGACATCGCCGACAGAGGCTCAGTCATCTACATCACCGTGACTCTGCCGCCGGATTTCGTCTGCATTATTACCCGCCAGGCGTTTGATGAACTTAAATTGAAAAAGGGAGTAGAAGTATGGATCACATTTAAGGCTTCGGCAATTCACGTCTTTTAAAAAATTTCTAGAGATAAAGGGAGGGTTCTAATGAAAGGTAATTGGCCCAAGATAGCTTTAGCTGTTTTGGGTGTAGCAGTGCTCATAACAGTTCTCGTAACGGTTCTTGGCCGTGGCGCGCCAGGAGAAACGCTGATAATTTTTCACGCGGGAAGCCTGGCTGTGCCGTTTGCGGACTTGGGAGCCGAGTTTGAGGAATCACATCCCGATGTTGATGTTGTGTTTACACCGGGAGGAAGTGCTACGGTAATAAGCAACGCGATAGCACAAGAATCCGCTGGTGAAAGCCCACCCGACATAATCGCCTCCGCCGATTACAAGCTTATTCCTGACAGGATGTATGAAGGTGGCTACGCTGATTGGAATATCCTCTTCGCCAGAAACACGATGGTGCTTTGCTATCGCGACAATGCACCCGGTTCTGATGAAATAGTAAGTGGCAACCGCACCTGGTATGATGTGCTCAGGAATGAAGATGTGAAATATGGACACGCCGACCCCGACCAGGATCCCTGTGGCTATAGAACACTCTTGGTTGTCCAGTTAGCCGAGATGTATTACTGTGATAACGCTACAGACTTTGGCCTTGAGCCAGACCTCGATGCTGCAGATCTATATGACGTGCTTATTCCTGGAAGCAAGCATGAAAGAGGTAGAACTGGTGGCACCAACAGCACAGCCAGACCTGGTGGCAGCGAAGAAATTGTGAGCGCAAAGTCGGTTGACCTCATCACTGCCCTTCAGTCGGGTGACCTGGATTACGCTTTTGAGTATCGCTCCGTAGCTGTGCAACACGAGTTGAATTACATTGACCTTGATGACTATATTAACCTGTCTAAAACAAGTGCGGAGCTCCCTGGCGTTGAAGAGTTTTACGCCACATCATCTATAGAGATTAAAAAGGGAGATACTTATGAAGCTCAATATGGCGCGGCCATAGTATATGGCATTACTATACCGTTGCATGCTGATAATGAGGAGCTTGCCGCAGAGTTTATTGAGCTCCTTCTTTCTGATTCAGGAAAGCAAGTAATGGAAGTTGAAAATGGTCAACCAATGCTTGATCCGCCGATATGCGACCACCCTGAAAATCTGCCTGAATCATTACAGGCCTTGTCCGATTAAAGGAGCATTATAGGAGGAGGTTTAAGACGGGAGCCCTAGACGATTTAATCTCCAGCTTAAGTGGAGACAGCGTAGTCCGTGAGGTACATACCTGTGTCTTCTGGACCGCAGTGCTAAGCAAGCACTGCGGTCTGGCTTCCACTTTCCATGAGCCACATCCATATCACAGGCCAGTGAGAAATGCGGGGGGCTTAACCGGACTATCGGCATTAGAGCTGGCACAATATGCCAGGTCGGACAATGTTCTGGAAGCATCTATTGGAATGGCAGCTATTAATTCGCTAATAGATATTGATGAAGCTAGATGCGTTAGGGAAAACGCTCTTGATGTTCTGGCACTAAAGGGCAGGGGCAAAAATATAGCTATAGTAGGTCGCTTCCCGTGGATTCCAAAGTTGCGAGCGGTAGCAAGGACACTTTGGGTCATAGAGCAAAACCCTCGAGAGGGAGAATTGCCAGCAGAGGCGGCGGAAGAGGTATTGCCTCAAGCTGACGTGGTTGGCCTTACGGGAACTTCATTCGTAAATCACACCGTTGACAGGTTGCTGGACTTAAGTAAGAATAGCTTTGTTGTAATCGTGGGACCTACCACCCCTTTATTGCCAGTTTTGTTTGATTATGGAGTGGATATCCTCGCTGGAGTGAAGATAGTTGAACCTGATAAGACAATTCGTTCCATCAGCCACGGTGCCATTTTCAGCCAGGTGGAAGGGGTGAGGCTTGTAACCATGGCTAAGGAGAGAAAGAATGACAGGACCCATTGATTCTTTCGGACGGAGCATAAATTACCTCAGGATTTCAGTTACCGACCGTTGCAACCTGCGCTGCCTCTATTGCATGCCACCCGAGGGTGTTCCCCGAATACCACATAGCGAGATTCTTTCTTACGAGGAGATTCGGACTGTCGTCCGGGCAGCGGCAGAGCTGGGCATCAACAAGATAAGGCTCACCGGTGGCGAGCCCCTGGTCAGAGCTGAGTTGCCCAAGCTCATTCACATGCTCTCTCAAATAGAGGGAATTCAAGAACTGTCTTTGACGACAAATGGGACGATTCTCAAGAAAAATGCTCTAGAATTTAAGCAAGCAGGCTTATCTAGAGTTAACGTAAGTCTGGACACACTTAAAGCCGATAAATTTCGATACATAACTCGTCTTGGAGCATTGGAAGATGTTCTTGAGGGCATCAAGGCAGCAAAGGAGGCCGGCTTCGAACCGGTCAAGATAAACACTGTGGTCATGCGGGGTATAAACGATGATGAGATACGGGATTTTGCCAGGATGACCTATAAAGAAGGATGTCATGTCCGATTCATCGAGCTTATGCCCTTCAAGGGTGTAGCGGAGTTTGTACCTTCCATTGAATTGCGACAACATATTAGTTTGCTTGGCAAGCTTGAGCCTTGTGTGTCCATAACTGGCAACGGGCCTGCTATGTACTATCGCTTAGCTGGAGCCAAAGGCACTATAGGCTTCATCAGTCCCCTCACCGAGCTTTCTTTTTGCTCCCGGTGTAACCGTATGCGACTTACTCCAGATGGCAAGCTCCGCCCCTGCCTCCTGGGAGAAGATGAGATTGACTTAAAATTGCCGCTACGCAATAATGCCACGATGGACAAGTTAAAACGCCTGATTCTAAAGGCAGTTGCTTCCAAGCCGGAGCATCATCATTTGATGGGAGATAATATCAGGCTGGTAAACCGAAAAATGTCGCAGATTGGAGGTTGAGAATGGAGTTAGGGCAAATTCATATGATAGACGTTACCCAGAAAAAAGAAACAGAACGCCAGGCGGTAGCCAAAGGCAAGGTACAGATGAAGCCCGCTACCTTAGAGCTTATCCGTAAAGGAGAACTGGAAAAAGGAGACGTCTTAGCCGTAGCAAAAACGGCTGGAATCATGGCCGCAAAAGAAACTCATCGTCTCATACCTCTGTGTCACCCTCTCCAGCTAACCCATATTGCAGTTGAATTCAATCTGCCTAAAAATGGCAATTCTGTTGAGATTACTGCCAGCGCTAAGGGGATAGGGAAAACAGGATTTGAAATGGAGGCGCTAGTAACAGTATCTGTAAGTGCTTTGACCATATATGATATGTGCAAAGCAATAGACAAGAGCATGACCATTGGAGAGATTCGCCTGGTAAGAAAGAGCGGAGGCAAGAGCGGGCTCTATGTCGCCGGCGGATAGGATAGAAGAACAACCTTAGACAATCCCAGCTTCACTTTTCTTTGCCTGCGGCGTGCATCCGTGGTTTGACCAATATTCCCTCAAGGGGAAGCCGTGGCCGAGGTGGAGGAATCTTCCCAGCAGCATAACCTACCGGTATTACGGCCACTGGCAATAACGTATCAACCAGACCCAACAAGCGGTTTATCTCGGCAGGGTCCTCGAACGCCCCTATCCAGCAGGTGCTTAACCCCAGCGCCGTAGCCGTCAACACCAGGTGCTCGATAGCAATATAGGTATTCGCCACGACCGGCGTAACCAATTGCTCGCGAGGTGGAACAGGTAAAGAGTATATATGGGCAATAAATTCAGGATCAGCAAAACGACCTGATGCCGTACTCGCCACTCCTGAATCCACGAATTCCTGTCGTCTCTTCTTTCTGGCTATGTCGGAGTATCGCTCAAAATCACCGAAGCAGACAATTATTACCGGTGCTTCCTCGATAAATTGCTGTCCCAGGCATATACGGCTGAGTTGCTTCTTGATTTCTCTGTCTCGCACTACCAGGAAGCGCCACGGCTGATGGTTGCTTGCCGATGGTGCCAGTCTGGCTGCTTCAAGTATCCGGTTCACCATATCTTCTGGGACATCATCCGAGACAAATTTACGGATGCTGCGCCTCATTTTTATTGCTTCCCAAACTGTAAGCATACTTTTATCCTCTATTCCTGTAAATTGTCATACATCAGACTCTTACCTCGCAAAAGTCCTTGAACAATATGTCTTATGCTAGGGGTAAATGGTAAAAGTCAAAAATCTCTTTACCTGCCTGTCGCCGCAATAAGCCACCAATTTCCCCCATTGATTATGCTATTCACTTAATTCCTCCAGCACCATCTTAACCACTTCGGGAATCGCTCTCTCCACCTCGGGCGTGCATTTCTCGCTGAAGCTAGTAATGTCCTTGGCTTCTACAGCGAATATAGTGATTTCTTGGGGCATTGCTAAGTCAAGCATCTTTCCTAATTCCAGGGCGGTAACCAGGTTTATTTGATGAGGTGAGGAAAAGTGTTTGGCGGAGGAGAAATCCTGGAGCCCCATACGATATATCTGGCCTGCTCTCCCTTTCTCGGTTTGGATAGCATCAATGATAATAACTTTATCATAGCCTACAATAGAATCTAAAAGGCGAAGGCCAGCTGCACTTGTTTCAGCTACAGTTACCTGCGGGCTGTTGAATTGGTTCGCCACCTCGTGCGCCACCTTAATCCCCACTCCGTCATCAGATAAAATAGGATTTCCCATCCCTAAAACCAGGGTTTTCATTTCGATTCGTGAAAACTTGTTATGAGATGCCCTGGCTCAGTTTCTTAAGCTCGTTGCCCTGGGCGTCATAGATGGTCACTTCCAGAGGCGCTTGCCCAGGGAGAGAGTGAGTGGCACAGGCAAGACAGAGATCGTAGGGACGCCATGCCATCTCGATGCGGTTGAGCAAACCTTCAGTTATCTCTTTACCAGGTTTTATCAGGTCTACGGCTGCCTTTTTGATAGACATGGAGATAGCCGCGTGGTTATTGGTAGTGCCGACAATCA
>Ga0315553_10000561_pt1 | contig 32503 bp, 28 predicted proteins | sample SalMarSW160140MG_FD_203099 | JGI IMG/M metagenome (GOLD analysis project Ga0315553, IMG submission 203099) | Salt marsh sediment microbial communities from the Plum Island Ecosystem LTER, Massachusetts, United States - Salt Marsh Sediment SW1601-40 ... | reverse complement strand
GACGACGCGCAGATCGACTTCACCAAGCTCAAACGCCTGGAGATCGCGGCCTGCGGCACGGCGAGCTATGCCGCACATATCGGCCGTTACTGGTTCGAGAGACTGGCGCGGCTCCCGGTCGAAATGGATATCGCGTCGGAGTTCCGCTACCGCGAGATGCCATTAGACCCGGACGAGCTGGCGCTCTTCGTCTCGCAGTCCGGCGAGACCGCCGACACGCTCGCCTCACTCAGGTTTTGCGCCGCGGCCGGGCAGAAGATCGGCGCGATCGTGAACGTGCCGCACTCCTCGATCGCGCGCGAAGCGAACTACCTGCTGCCGACGCTCGCCGGCCCGGAGATCGGCGTCGCCTCCACCAAGGCCTTCACCTGCCAGCTCGCCGTGCTTTTCGCGCTCGCCGTCAACGCCGCGCGCCAGCGCGGGACGATCTCGGCAGAGGAGGAGGCACGGCTGATCCAGGCGGCGATCGAGGTGCCCCGACATGCCGCTCGGGCGCTCAAGCTGGAGCCGGAGATCGAGGCGCTCGCCAAGGAGCTCGCGAAGGCGTCCGACGTGCTCTATCTCGGCCGCGGCACGTCCTATCCGCTGGCGCTCGAAGGGGCGCTGAAGCTCAAAGAAATTTCCTACATCCACGCAGAGGGTTACGCCGCGGGCGAGCTCAAGCACGGGCCGATCGCGCTGATCGACGAGACCGTACCGGTGATCGTGATCGCGCCGCACGACGCGCTCTTCGAGAAGACCGTCTCCAACATGCAGGAAGTGGCGGCGCGCGGCGGGCGGATCATCCTTCTCACCGACAAGCGCGGCGCGGAAGAAGCGTCGATCCCCACGATGGCAACGCTCGTCCTTCCCGATCTCGCGCCGGAAGTGGCGCCGATCGTCTATGCTGTGCCGGTTCAGCTCATCGCCTATCACACCGCCGTCGTGCGCGGCACCGACGTGGACCAGCCGCGCAACCTGGCGAAATCCGTCACCGTCGAGTGATCGCCGGCGATCGACCTTGCGGCCCGCGGCCTTCTGTACGACACTGCGCCCGGGGGAGGGCCGTCTGGCGTTGAGCGTCGCGACGGCGCTTGGGGCCAATCCGGGGGCCAGGAATGGACCTCGACGATCTTGTTCAGCAATCAGCGCCGCCGAAGAAGAGGCGGCGGTCGCGCACACGCGTCCGGCTTAGGAACTACTTCCTGACCGGCATCGTCGTCGCCGCGCCGATCGGCATAACCATCTATATCACTTGGACTTTCGTCCACTGGGTCGACAGCCGGGTGAAGCCCTTGATCCCGCGCGCCTACAACCCCGACAACTATCTGCCGTTCTCGGTGCCGGGTGTCGGACTGCTCTTCGCCATCGTGATCATCACGCTGCTCGGCTTCCTCACCGCAAACCTGGTCGGGCGCTCCGTCGTGTCGTTCGGCGAGGGCCTCCTCGACCGCGTGCCGCTCGTCAGGAACGTCTATCGCGGCTTGAGGCAGCTCTTCCAAACGGCGCTGTCGCAGACGAGCCGCTCCTTCCAGACGGTCGTACTGGTCGAATATCCGGTGAAGGGCGTTTGGCGCGTCGGCTTCCTGGCGACCCGCGCGAAGGGCGAAATCCGCGAGCAGCACCCGGACAAGGACCTCCTGGCGGTGTTCATTCCGAACACGCCCAACGTCACCGCGGGCTTCCTCGTCTTCGTGCCCCGCAAGGAAGCGGTGATCCTCGACATGACGGTGGAGGAGGCTGCGAAGATGATCATCTCCGCCGGTCTCGTCGCGCCGGATCAGCGCAACGGGACATCCCGTCAGGCGCCGACAAAGCCGGTCCCCGAAGCGGCGGAATAGCCGCTCCCGCCTTTAACCCTCGCCGGGGGCTTCGGCCGCCGCCCGCGCGCGGCTCCGTCGCGTCCCGGCAAGTGCCGATCGCATGATAGTCTCGTAGGCGTGCTCGCCCCTTTGCCGGCTCAGAAGCGCGACATGCCCGCCGCGCCGGCGGTCGAAATAGATGGCGCGCGTCCGTTTCAGCCTGGCGAGCTCGTAGTCCCCATCCGGTATGCCGAGGCGCTCGGCGAGCACCGGGCTGACTTCCGTGATCGTTCGATCGCTCGGATAGCTCGTGGGCAGAACGACGATCAGCTTCTCGGCCGCGTCGAGCGCCAGGATGCGGCCGATCTCCCAGCGCACGTTGTCCGTCTTGCCGAGGCAGAGGATCACGAACTGGCTCTCTTCGATGTAGCGCGTGACATAGTCCTGCCAGTGGTCGTCACTGACGTTCTCGCGCGCTGCGCCGAGCGGCTGCAGATTGAGCTTCGGATTGCTGAGCGCGATGACCGGGCCGTAGGCGAAAGATTCATCCGCGACTGCTTCCTCGAGCCGCGCCCGCCTGCGGCGATGCGCGAAGACAATCCGGTCGAAGAGGTTGCTCGCCTTCACCCAGAGATCGTCCTCGTCGAAGGTGCGCAGAAAGAGGATGGGCGGCAGCCGACTCACCTCCATCAGCTGCGCTGCCGTGGCGCGCGAGGCGCTGCGCCATTCGTCGAACGCTTCAAGCAGCGACGAGAAGAACGTCAGCCGCGCCGCGTAGCCGATGAAGATGCAGATCGACGCGAAGACCGCGCCCGGCAGGCTTTCGTCGTAGGCGTATTCGTAGAGAAGCGCGAGGAGGACGATCAACGCCAAGTTGACGAAGACGAAGTGGAACACCATCCGCAGCCAGCCAAGCCGCTTGCGCTGACGGAGGTAGATGTAGAGCCACACCGGCAGGAAGAAGAGGACCGAGGCGATCCAGACGAGCGCATAGTCCTCGGCAGCGGTCGTCTCTTCGAATGCGCGCTCGGGGAATAGGTTGATGAGCCAGATCAGGAACAGCCAGTAGAGGACGCTGATCGGGCCGAGCGCCGTGATGCCGACGAGGTTCATGCCGATCCGCACCAGCATCTTTCCCGTCGGCGCGAGACGACGCCAGTTGTAGCGGCCTCGGCCGGCGCCTGTGAACGGCAAGCGGAAGCGCATGCCTTGGCGCACGACGGGGAAGAGAAGCTTGAGCGCGCCGCCTACGAGCATCTTGATGAGCGCCAGGAGGATACCGAGAATGCCCAGGATCGTGGGAACGACGATGGTCGCCGACCCGAGCGTCCTGACGTTCGGCGCGCGAAAAGCGGAGAGCCCGATTCCCTTCTGCATCGCCTCCGGCGTGTCGAAACTCTCCGTGCGCATGGCGCGAAGGCTCTCGCTGTAGTCGCCGAGCGCCGCGACGCCGGAATCGAGCCCAAAGGCGATGAGCGTCGCGACGATCAGCGCGATGACAACGACGAGCCAGACGGGGCTGCCGTTCGCAGCGCCGCGCAACAGGAAGAGATAGACGAACGAGAGTGCGCCGCTGCCGAAATAGAGGACGAAGGACGGGATGTAGTTGACGTCAGGAAGCGCGGTGAGTCCTGCGTTGACCAGCGCCTCGGCTTCCGGCGCCAGCCGGACCGCCGGCAGCAGCGCCGCGAAGAGTGGTGCCGACTCGCTGATCGTCACCAGACTGATGAGGAGGATGCCGTAGATCAGGCTGTAGGCCGCGACGACGAGAAGGACCGTTTCGAGCACGCTGCAGAAGAAGCTCCAGGCCCCGTCGAGGCGCAGGAACAGCGTCAGGCTCCTCCGGATGATGCCGGAACTCCCCAAGCCATATCTCCTTTTTCAGCCGGCCCGCATCAGACGCACCGCTTCGTCGCGGCCGAAGAGGTAGAGAAGGAGCCGCAGGGCCTCGGCGCGTTCAGACTTGAAATCGGGGTCGCGGGTAAGCGCCAGCTTGGCCTCGTCGCGGGCGACCTCAAGAAGCTCGCCGTGCACCTCCGGCAGCGCGATCCTGAAGCCCGGCATGCCGGACTGGCGCGTCCCGAGAAGGTCGCCCTCGCCGCGGAGCCGCAGGTCCTCTTCGGCGATGCGGAAGCCGTCCTCGGTCTGGCGCATGATTTCCAGCCGCGCCTTCGCCGTCTCACCGAGCGGCGCGCGATAAAGGAGCAGGCAGGACGAGCGGTCTTTGCCGCGGCCGACCCGCCCGCGAAGCTGGTGAAGCTGCGCCAGGCCGAAGCGCTCGGCATGCTCGATGACGATGATCGTCGCGTCCGGAACATCGACGCCCACCTCGATCACCGTGGTCGAAACGAGGATGACGACGTCGCCGGCGCGGAACTTCTCCATCACCGCGTCCTTCTCGGCGGGCTTCATGCGGCCATGGACGAGGCCGACGCGCGCGCCGAAGCGGGCGGAGAGATCGGCGAAGCGCTCCTCCGCGGCGGCGAGGTCTGTCTTCTCGGATTCTCCCACGAGCGGGCAGACCCAATAGGCCTTGCCGCCGGCGTCGATAGCCTTGCCGAGGTGCGCGATCACTTCGTCGATGCGGCCGAGCGGCGACGCGCGCGTGTCGATAGACTGACGGCCGGCGGGCTTCTCGGTCAGCCGCGAGATCTCCATGTCGCCGAAATAGGACAGCACCAGCGTGCGCGGGATCGGCGTCGCCGTCATCACCAGCGTGTCCGGCGCCATGCCCTTCGAGGAAAGCGCCAGCCGCTGATGCACGCCGAAGCGATGCTGCTCGTCTACTACGGCCAGCCCCAGCCGGTGGAACTCCACGCCTGCTTGAAAGAGCGCGTGCGTGCCGACAACGATCTTCGCCGTGCCGTCAGCGATGCGGGCGAGCGTCTCGCCGCGACCGGCCGCGCGGTCGCCGCCGGTCAGAAGCACGGGCACGATACCGGCGGCTTCGGCGAGCGGCGCGATGGTGGCGAAGTGTTGGCGCGCGAGAAGCTCCGTCGGCGCCATCAGCGCGGCCTGGCCGCCGGCTTCCACGACGCCCGCCATGGCGATCAGCGCGACGATCGTCTTTCCGGAGCCGACATCGCCTTGCAGGAGCCGCAGCATGCGCCTCTCGCCGGCGAGATCGCCCGCGATCTCGGCGAGCGCTTGCCGCTGCGAGACGGTCAGTTCGAAGGGCAGGGCGGCCTCAATCTTCTCGCGCAGCTTCCCCGCCGCCTTCCACGCCGTGCCGCGACCGCGGCTCACGCTGCCGCGCACGATGGCGAGCGCGAGCTGGCTGGCGACCAGCTCGTCGAAGGCAAGTCGCTGCCAGGCGAGGCCGGACGGGCCGAAGCTCTGCGGCGACGCGGGCCGATGCACATCGTTGAGCGCGGTCGTGAATGCCGGCCAGCCTCGTTGCGCCAGCAGGTCGGACGACAGCCATTCGGGAAGCTCGGGCAGGCGCTCCAGACCAGCCATGATCGCGCGCCGGAGGACCTTTGGGGAGAGGCCGGCCGTCATCCGGTAGACCGGCTCGAGCGCCGGCATCTCTTCGGCGCGCTCCACCGGCAGCACGTAGTCGGGGTGGCGGATCTGCGGGCGCATGTCGAACCATTCGACGTCGCCACTGACGACAAGCCGCTTGCCGAGCGGAAAGAGCTTCTTCAGCCAATCCGGCTGCGCCTTGAAATAGACAATCTGGATCGTCGCGTTGCCGTCGGAAAGCACGATGCGCCACGGCGAGTCCGCGCCGCGCGGCTTCTCGATCCGCTCCACCATGCCTTCGACCGTTACCGGGCCGGACGGCGGCATCTCGTAGAGCGGCGGGCGGTGGCGGCGGTCGACGAGCCCACTCGGCAGATGGAAGAGCACGTCACGGACGAGCGCCTCCTCGCCGTCCGAGCCGACCACGCGCGCGACCAGCGCGCCGACACGCGGGCCGACGCCCGGCAGCACGGTTGCCGGCGCGAAGAGCGGATCGAGACGGGAAGGGCGCATCAGCGCGTTATCGCCCCGCCGGCGAGTCGGGTCAAAAACCGCAGGATCAATGGTCGCGCAGCGCGCTCAGAGCATAGCGCCGAAGCACCACCTCGCCGACCACCGATTGCAGCACGGGCTCCGCATAGAGGCCGGCCATCACGACGACCGCGAGCCTGTACTGCGGAAGGACAAAGAGGCGCTGGCCGCCATAGCCGAAGGCTGCGCCCCAAGTGATCTCGTTGCGCTCGATCAGCGAGCGGCCGAGCCACCATTGGTAGCCGTAGAAGAACAGGCTCTCGCCGTTGATCTGCGGGGTCAGCGAGCGGGCAATCCAGTCCGCCGGGACGATCTGTCGGCCCTGCCAGAGGCCGCCGGCGGCGACCATCGCTCCGATCTTCGCGACATCGCGCGGGCGCATGCGCAGGCCGGACGGCGCCATCGGATCGCCGTTGGCGTAACGCACCCATTCCACGTCCGAAATGCCGAGCGGTGCGAAGAGCGCCTCGCCCGCCAGCACATCGAGCGGCTTACCGGTCGCTCGCTTCAGAATCTCGGCGAGGAGCAGCGTGAGCCCGCCGTTGTAGGAATAGGCGACGCCGGGCGGGCGGACGACGGGCTGCTCGAGCACGTAGCGCGCGGGGTCGGCGGCATCGATCATTCGCCGCTCGCTATTCGCCGGGTCGGCATAAGGAATCGCCGCGTTCCAGGCGAACCCGGCCGACATCGTCAGGAGATGCTCGATCGTGATCGCATCCTTTTCCGGTGAGCTGAGATCGGCATGCCCGGGAAAGAGCGGCAGCATCTTCGCGTCGATGCCCGCGACCCAGCCGCGCTCGACGGCGATGCCGAAGACGAGCGATGTAACGCTCTTCGTGATGGAGCGCAGATCGTGGCGCATGGTCGCGTCGTAGGTGACACGGCCAAGCGGCTTGCCGAACGCCTGGTCCTCGCCGGTGAAATAGCGCTCATAGACGAGTACGCCGTCGCGGACGATCAGCGCGGCGTGGAGATTGGCGTCGGTCCAGGCTTCGAACTGTTTCACCAATCCGGCCAGCACGGCCTCGTCGAGGTCCCTCTCGTCCGGGGCCGCCACCGGCCAGCCGTCGTCGAGCGCCGGCGGCGGAAAGCCGGGACCGTTCGTCTCCCTCATGGCAGCTCTCCCATCGCGGAGTTCGTCCGCAGGCCTGCAAACCCCTAGCCATGCGGCCGGGAATTTGCCACTCCCTGCCGGGCATCCGCGCACACTCAAGAATGACCGGCTCCACGCGTTCCAGCCACGACCTCGACCCACGCCGGCGGCGGGCACTTTTTCGCGCCTGGCGGCGGGGGATGAAGGAGATGGACCTGATCCTCGGCGGCTTCGCCGACGCGCATATCGCCGATCTCGGCGATCACGATCTCGCCGATTTCGAAGCGCTGATGGACGTGCCCGACGACGAGCTTTTCACCTGGTTCATGGGCCGCGCAGAGCCGGCGCCGAAATACCGCTCGCCGGTCTTCCGCTCGATCGTCGCGTTCCAAACCAAGGGCCACGCTGCGCGTCACACCGGGGGCCATTCCGACGACCGTGCGATGGCCCATATGAGAGACGATGACGAAGACTGAGCTGTTCTCCGCGTCGGACCCGCTGTCCGGCCTCTTCCGCGGCCGCAGAGCCGTCGCGCTCGGCGGCGTGCCGGACGGGCTCGAGGGGCGCGTGCTCGCGCGCCTAGCGGAGGCGGAGGGCACGGTGCTTTTCGTCGGGCGCGACGCGCGCGAGGTGGCGCTCGCCGAGGCGGCGCTGCGCTTCTTCGCGCCCGATGTGCCGACGCTCGCCTTCCCGGCCTGGGACAGCCTGCCTTACGACCGCGTCTCGCCCAACCCGGAGATCTCCGCCAACCGGATGAGCGCGCTCCATGCGCTGCTTACGCCACACGAGGGGTCACGCGTCGTCTTCACCACCGCGAACGCCATCGTGCAGCGCGTGCCGGACCATCGGAGCGTCGGCGGACGCGCGCTCTCCGCCGCCTCCGGGGCCGTCGTGCCGATGGAAGGCCTCATCCGCTTCCTGGAGACGAACGGCTTCGACCGCACCGCGACCGTGCGCGAGGTGGGCGAATATGCCGTGCGCGGCGGCATCCTCGACCTCTTCGCGCCGGGGACGGCGGCGCCGATCCGCCTCGATTTCTTCGGCGACACGCTGGAGACGATCCGCCCCTTCGATCCCGCCACGCAGCGCACGACCGGGCAGATGCAGCAGCTCGAGCTCGTGCCAGCCAGCGAGGCGGTGCTGACCGAGGAGACGATCGAGCGCTTCCGCCAGAATTACCGCGCCGCCTTCGGCGCGGTGCTCGGCAACGATCCGCTCTACGAGGCCGTCAGCGAGGGCCGCCGCTTCGCGGGGATGGAGCACTGGCTGCCGTTTTTCTATGAGAAACTGGAGACGCTGTTCGACTATCTGCCTGATGCGCCGGTGGTCATCGGGCATCTGGTCGAGCACGGACTTGCGGATCGCCTGGAGCAGGTGCGCGACCACTTCGAGGCGCGGAGGGAGGCGGTGGAGAAGGCCACGTCGGGCGGCGCCGTCCCCTACAAGCCGATCGAGCCGAAGGCGCTCTATCTCAGCCAGGACGAGTGGCGTGAGCAGGTTGCGGCGCGGCCGCATGCGCGGCTGACGCCCTTTGTTTCTCCAGAAAAAGGGGGGCCGGACGAGGGCATCGAGAAGGCGCCCGCGATCGACATGGGCGGGCGCGCCGGGCGCACCTTCGCGGCGGAGCGGACGGCGGGCGACGTCAACGTCTTCGACAAGCTGGTGGAGCACGTCGAGAACCTGGAGAAATCCGGGCGCAAGGTGCTGCTCGCGTCGTGGAGCGAGGGCGCGCGCGACCGCCTCGGCCAGGTGCTCACCGACCATGGGCTCCTGAAGCTCCAGCCGGTGGAGGATTTCGCGGCGCTGAGGGCACTGCCCGACGGCGTCGCCGGGCTCGCGGTGCTCCCGCTCGAGACGGGCTTCGAGGCGCCGGACATCGCGGTCATCGGCGACCAGGACGTGCTCGGCGACCGCTTCGTGCGCACCACGCGGCGCAAGCGCGCCGCCGACGCGCTGACGGAGGCCTCAAGCCTCGCGGCGGGCGACCTCGTGGTGCATGTGGACCACGGCATCGGGCGTTTCACGGGCCTCAAGACCATCGAGGCGGCGGGGGCGCCGCACGACTGCCTGGAGCTTCAATATGCCGGCGGCGACCGGCTGTTCCTGCCGGTCGAAAACATCGAGCTTCTCTCCCGCTACGGCGCGGAGGGCTCGGAGGCCGATCTCGACCGGCTCGGCGGCGTCGCCTGGCAGAACCGCAAGGCGCGGCTCAAGAAGCGCATCCGCGACATGGCGGAGCAGCTGATCAAGACCGCGGCGGCGCGGCTGATGCGGCAGGCGCCGGTGCTTTCGCCGCCTTCCGGGCTCTACGACGAATTTTCGGCGCGCTTTCCCTACGAGGAGACCGACGACCAGGACGCCGCGATCGAGGCGGCGCTCGACGACCTCTCCGCCGGGCGGCCGATGGACCGGCTCGTCTGCGGCGACGTCGGCTTCGGCAAGACAGAAGTGGCGCTCCGCGCCGCCTTCGTCGCTGCGATGGCGGGGCGGCAGGTGGCGGTCGTCGTGCCGACGACGCTGCTCGCCCGCCAGCACTTCGCCACCTTCACCGAGCGCTTCCGCGGGCTGCCGCTTCAGATCGGGCAGGCGTCGCGGCTGGTCGGCTCGGTTGAGCTCAACCGCGTCAAGAGGGGCATCGCCGACGGCACAATCGACATCGTCATCGGCACACATGCGCTGGTCGGCAAGGCGATCGAATTCAAGGACCTGGCGCTGCTGATCGTCGACGAGGAGCAGCATTTCGGCGTGCGCCACAAGGAGCGGCTGAAGGAGCTGCGGGCCGCCGTGCACGTGCTGACGCTTTCCGCCACGCCCATCCCGCGCACGCTGCAACTGGCGCTGACCGGCGTGCGCGATCTTTCCATGATCGCGACGCCGCCGATCGACCGGCTAGCGGTCAGGACCTTCATCGCGCCGTTCGACACGCTGACGATCCGCGAGGCGCTGATCCGCGAGCGGCTGCGCGGCGGGCAATCGTTCTACGTGGTGCCGCGCATCTCCGACCTTGCCGAGGTGAAGGAGTTCCTGGAGCAAAACGTGCCGGAGGCGAAGGTCGGCGTGGCGCACGGGCAGATGCCGCCGTCGGTGCTCGACCAGGTGATGAACGCCTTCTACGAGGGGCAGTACGACATCCTGCTCTCCACCACGATCATCGAATCCGGGCTCGACATTCCGCGCGCCAACACGCTGGTCGTGCACCGCTCGGAGATGTTCGGGCTGGCGCAGCTCTATCAGCTCCGGGGGCGGATCGGCCGCTCGAAGCTGCGCGCCTACGCGCTTTTCACCGTGCCGGCGCATCGCAAACTGACCGAGACGGCGGAGCGGCGGCTCAAGGTGCTGCAATCGCTCGACACGCTCGGCGCCGGCTTCCAGCTCGCCAGCCACGACCTCGACATCCGCGGCGCCGGCAATCTCCTCGGCGAGGAGCAGTCCGGCCACATCAAGGAGGTCGGCTTCGAGCTTTACCAGGAGATGCTGGAGGAGGCGGTGGCGAGCCTCAAGGCCGGCGGCGCGGAGGAGGGGGCGGACCGCTGGTCGCCGCAGATCACCATCGGCATGGCGGTGATGATCCCGGAAGGCTACGTGCCCGACCTGCAGCTGCGCATGAGCCTCTATCGCCGGCTCGCCGACCTCGACGAGGCGGGCGAGATCGACGCCTTCGGCGCGGAGCTGATCGACCGCTTCGGGCCGCTGCCGGGGGAGGTCGAGCATCTCCTCAAGATCGTCTTCGTGAAGGCGCTTTGCCGCCGCGCCAACGTGGAGAAGGTCGACGCCGGGCCGAAGGGCGTGGTCGTCGGCTTCCGCGACAACACCTTCGCCAACCCGCCGGCGCTCATCCGCGCCATCCAGGAGGAGGGGACGTTCGCCAAGATCCGCCCGGACCAGCGGGTGCTGTTCGTTCGCGACTGGGAGAAGCCGGAGGAAAGGCTCAAGGGCGTCGCGACGATCCTTACGCGGCTGGTGGGGCTGGCGGAAGAGGGGAAGAAAGCGGCTTAGCCTTCAATCGAATCAAAGATAATTTCCGTTGTTTCTAATCTCCGCCGAAATAGCGCCGCACCCGCCTTAAGCGCTCCCTCGAAGATATCGTCCTCGTCAGGCGGCTGCATCTCGGGGCCACGTGAACAAGCAAGCGCGGTACGGCGATGCTTTCGATGTCGATCTCGTGGACTATCAACGCGCTATGCCTATGAGGACCCCCACGCATCCCGGCGAGATCGTTCGCGAGGAGTGTCTCGTGCCGCTGGGGCTGACGGTCACCGAAGGCGCGAAGGTGCTCGGCGTCACGCGGCAGGCGCTGAACAATCTCGTCAACGAGAAGGCGGGCATCTCGCCTGAGATGGCTATCCGCCTTGAGAAGGCGTTCGGCTCGTCGGCGGACTTTTGGCTCAGGCTTCAGCTCGCGCACGATCTTGCGCAAGCACGGAAGCGGGAAGGCGAAATTGCCGTGCGGCGCTATCGCTCGCGCCCGCGGCTTGCCGCCTGAGTCGGTCAGCAACCCCAACAGCGACGCGGCTGCGCGACTGCGGTGGTGACGGCGAGACCCGGACTGCAAACTCTGCCGCCCGCGCAACGAAAGCGCCCATAAGACACCATCGTCTCGGCCCCGTCCGGCCTTAGAAGCGACACCATCGAAAGCGCACTTTGCGCGTGCGGTTCTTCGAGGGGTACAGTCATGCGTCGCGGCAGTTCGCAGGTCGTCGGTCTGGTTATTCGCGGCGCGGTCGGCCTCGCGGTCGCCGGCGCTCTCACCGCGGCGGCCGTGGTTACCGCGACGCTCGCGCCGGCCGAAGCCGACAAGATCACCAGTCGCCCTGCGGCCCCCGTACAAGTCTCGACGTCAGCGGCGGTCGTCGCGGACTGAGCCGAACGCGCACTCTGCGCCCGCCCTCTCGTCGTCACCTGCTGCCTGACGCTCCTGGGAGACGCTCACCGCTAACGGCGGCAGCCCCAGCCAATGCGGCTGGCTGAAGGATCGCTACGGGCTTTCCTGGCAGATCACGCCCCGGCGGCTGATGGAGCTGGTGCAGAGCTCCGACCGCGCCAAGGCGAGCCGCATCTTCGAGGCGATGCTTCAGATGTAGAAGATCGACATTGCCACGCTGGAAGAAGCCGCCAGGGGCTGAGCCGGCGGCCGGCGCGGGCGGCTCTCCCTGGCCGCCTCCGACGCTACGGGAACAGCGAGACGACCCAGTTCAGGCCGTGAACGGCCCCGACAATCAGAAACGCGACCGCGACGATCACGACAACCCAACGCTCCCAGTGTTGGAACGTCTGTCGTCCGGCGTCGTGGTCGTGCGTCCCGGCGTCGGTCTCCGGATGGCTGAGACGCCCCTCTCTGCGGAACATCGCCAAGCCTCTTTATCAAACACCCGCGCGGGTATTCTTGGGCTTCCCGGTGAATTCCCTGTTAACGCTTGCCGACGGGCAGGGGCCGGCGCCGCTACCCGACGGCGCGCTGCGCGGGGCAGAGCCGCGCTTCGATCGCCGCCGTCGGCATCGGCCGGCCGAAGTAGTAGCCCTGAAGGGAGTTGCAGCCGGCGGCGCGAAGCAGCACCGCTTCCTCCTCCGTCTCCACGCCCTCCGCGGTCGCCCGCATGTCGAGCTCGCGCACGAGTCCGACGATGCAGCGCACGATCGCGTGGTTCGCCGCGTCGGTCGTGATCCCGCTCACGAAGGTGCGGTCGATCTTGACCTTGTCGAAGGGAAGCGAGCGCAGGTAGCTGAGGCTCGAGAACCCGGTGCCGAAGTCGTCGAGCGCGACGCGGGTGCCGAGCTCGTGCAGCGCCTGGATTTGCGCGCGTGCGGCGTCGAGGTCGTGAAGGAGCACACTCTCCGTCACTTCGAGCTGCAGCCTGTTCGCCGGAAACGCGCTTTCCGCAAGGATCGCCTCGACCTGCGCCGCGAGATCGGCAAGGCGAAACTGCACGGGCGAGAGGTTCACCGAAACGTAGATGTCGGGCCAGGCATGGGCGTCGCGCAGCGCGGTCCGCAGGATATGCTCGCCGAGCTCGAGGATCTGCCCGGTCTCCTCGGCGACCGACACGAACTCCACCGGGCTGACGAGGCCGAGCTCCGGATGCCGCCAGCGGGCCAGCGCCTCGGCGCCGAGCGTCGCGCCGTCCGAAGCGCTGTGGATCGTCTGATAGTTGAGCAGGATCTCGCCGTTGCGCACCGCGGCAGCGAGGTCCCGCTCGATGCGGCGGCGGCGCCGCGCGCTCATCGCCATCTCGGAGTCGAAGGATCCGTATAGAGGATTCGGTACCGGCGGAGGGCATCAAGCCGCTCCTCCTCGTCGATCGGATGCGGGGGCGGCTGGTGCATGACCCTTTACTTTCCCCACGCGCAGGGCCCAGAAAGCCCGGACGCGCGATAATATTCGGTAAAACGGATAGGTTGCATGATTCACGATACTGCGACCGAATGTGGTGAACGCTTGCTGGCTAAGTTTTGCCCAGCGGAGAGTTCGTTAAGCTCGATCCGGGCAAGGAGCGCGCAATGAGCGAAGCAGAGCGCACCGTCCGCGAGGCGAAGCCGGCAATAGCGGACTTCCGCTGGGACGACCCGCTTTGCCTGGAGGCTGAGCTCTCCGACGAAGAGCGCATGATCCGCGACACCTCGCGCGCGTATGCGCAGGATAAGCTCGCCCCGCGTGTGGTAGCAGCTTACCGGGAGGAGCGGGTCGAGCCGGAGATCTTCCGCGAGATGGGCGAGCTCGGGCTTCTCGGGGTGACGCTCCCGTCCGACTACGGCGCGGCCGGCGCCTCCTACGTGTCGTACGGGCTCGTCGCGCGCGAGGTGGAACGCGTCGATTCCGGCTACCGCTCGATGCTTTCGGTGCAGTCGTCGCTCGTCATGTATCCGATCTGGGCCTACGGCGATGAAAGCCAACGGCAGAAATACCTGCCGAGGCTGGCGAGCGGGGAGTGGATCGGCTGCTTCGGGCTGACGGAGCCCGATGCCGGCTCCGATCCGAGCCGCATGACGACGCGGGCGGAGCGGGTGGCGGGCGGCTATCGGCTCTTCGGCACCAAGACCTGGATCTCGAACGCGCCGATCGCCGACGTCTTTGTCGTGTGGGCGAAGCTTTCCGACGGCGGCGAAAGCGCCGTGCGTGGCTTCGTGCTTCAGAAGGGCACGAAGGGCCTTTCCGCGCCGAAAATCGAAGGCAAGCTCTCATTGCGCACGTCGGTCACCGGCGAGATCGTGATGGACGGGGTCGAGGTCGGGGAAGATGCGCTGCTTCCCAACGTCTCGGGACTCAAAGGACCTTTCGGCTGTCTCACACGCGCGCGCTACGGCATCGCCTTGGGCACGATGGGGGCGGCGGAGGATTGCTGGCATCGCGCGCGCGATTACGTGCTCGACCGAAAGCAGTTCGGGCGGCCGCTCGCCGCGAACCAGCTCATCCAGAAGAAGCTCGCCGACATGCAGACGGAGATCACGCTCGGGCTGCAAGGTGCGCTTCGGCTCGGCCGCCTCATGGACGATGGCATGGCGGCGCCCGAGGCCGTGTCGCTGATGAAAAGAAACAACTGCCTCAAGGCATTGGATATCGCCCGCACCGCGCGCGACATGCACGGCGGAAACGGCATCCACGAGGAATTCCACGTCATGCGCCACGCGCAGAACCTGGAGACGGTCAACACCTACGAGGGCACCGCGGACATGCACGCGCTCATCCTCGGCCGCGCGCAAACGGGAATCCAGGCGTTCTCCTGAGCTATCGCCGGTTCGCTTCGACGAGCCGCTCGCGTACCTCGCGCTCGTCCTCGGCGAGCGCGCCGCTGACGGCGACGGGGTAGGGGGCGGCCTTCTCCAGCGTTCGAAGAGCAGAAGGAAGCGACGCGATTGCGTCGAGGCACTGAGCGCGGATATCGGCGGTGGGCCGCGGCTCATCGAGCCGGCGGCCGGCGCGCATGACCTGCTTTAAGAGTGGCGTGCCGGGAAGAGCCTCGTCGGCGCGGGCGATGGTGTCCTGCACGGCGAGGCCGCCTTCGACGAGGCGGAACACCTGCTTCCGTCCCGGAAGCGTGCGCTTGCCGGAAGAGAGCTTGATGCGGCCTTCGCCGGCGTATTCGGTGAGCTTATAGACGATGTCGAGATAGGGCGCGTCGTCGGAGACGACGAGGTCGGTGCCGACACCGAAACCGTCGATCGGCGCGCCGGCGGCGAGCATCGCCGCGATCTTCGCCTCGTCGAGCCCACCACTCACGAAGATGCCGACCTCCTCGAGCCCCGCGCCATCGAGAAGTGCGCGCGCTTCGCGCGCGAGCCCCGCCAGGTCGCCGGAGTCGAGACGCACGGCGCGAACCTTGAAGGCATCGCCAAGCTCCTCGGCGAGTGCGATCACCTTCTTCACGCCTTCGAGCGTGTCGTAGGTGTCGACCAGCAGCACTGTCTCCGGATAGACGCGCGCGAAAGCGCGGAACGCATCCATCTCGTCGTCGAATGCCTGCACGAAGCTGTGCGCCATCGTGCCGGCGATGGGGATGCCGTAGAGGCGGCCGGCGAGGACATTCGATGTCGATACCGCGCCCGCGATGTAGGAGGCACGTGCCGCCTTGATCGCCGCGTCAATCCCATGCGCGCGGCGGCTGCCAAAGTCGATCACCGCATGGCCAGAGGCGGCGGCGACCACGCGCGCCGCCTTAGAGGCGATCAGCGTCTCGAAGCCGATCTGGTTGATCGCCAGCGTCTCGATGATCTGCGCTTCGCCGATCGGCGCGACGACCTCGAGGATCGGCTCGTTGGCGAAGACCGGCGTTCCTTCCGGCACGGCAAAGACATCGCCGGAGAAGCGGAAATCGGCGAGCCAGCCGAGGAAGTCCGCCGGGAAACCCTCGCGGCGAAGGTAGGCAATGTCGTCATCCTCGAAGCGGAGCGCCTCAAGCTCCTCCAGGAAATCGTCGAGCCCGCACGCAACGAGGAAGTTGCGCTCCTCAGGCAGGCGACGAACGAAGAGGCTGAAGACGGCGGTCTCGGCGAGCCCGATCTCGCGATAGGCGCGGAGCATCGTGAGCTCATAAAGGTCTGTGAAGAGCCCCAGGCTCCTCAGCCGCTCCGCGATGCGGCCAGGCCGTTTTTCTCCCGCCCCCGGCATCGGGATCACGCTCTAGCTGCCCTGCGCTTCTGCGAAGGCACGGGCGTAGCCGCAATAGTGCTCGACCGTCATCGCGATGAGCGCGCGCTTCGTCTGGTCGAGCGGCGTCATCTTCACCGCCGGGCGCTTTCCGTAGAGCCAGCCCGCTTCGAGCACCTGGCCGGGCGTCGTCTCGGCGCCGGCTGCAAGGAACACGTCGTCCTCGATGACCGTGCCGTCGGCGACGACACTGCCGATCCCGATCAGCGAACGCTTGCCGATGGTGCAGTCGCCGAGCGTCACGTTGTGGCCGATGGTCGAGCCGGCCCCGATCTCGAAGCGCATACCGGGGCGACAGCGGATCTGCGTGTTGTCCTGGATGTTGGTCTCTTCGCCGATCACGATCTCGCCGCCATTCGCGTCGAGGTCGCAGCCGAACCACACGCTGGCATTCTCCGCCGCAACGACGCGGCCGCGGAGCCGAGCCGTGCCGGCGACGAAGACGCTCGGATGGATATCGCCGTCGGCAAGCGCGTGCGGCGGCGCCGTCTCCGGCTTGGAGTCCGCAAGAATCGCGGCGGCACGCTTCTTGATCTCGCCGGGCTCAAGGTCGCGGACCGGGCGCGCCGGAAGGCCGGCGTAAAGCTTCCCCGATTGCAGCTCGGAGCGTGGAAAGACGATCGCGTGCGGCTCGATAACGACGCGATCCGGGACGAGCGAGCCGTCGAGGATCACTGCGCCTTCGCCGACGACCACGTCGCTTCCGACCGTGCAGGCATGCACAACGGCGTTCTCGCCGACGACGACGCGGTCGCCGACGATCGCCGGGTGGATGTCGTGGGCGATGTGGACGGTCGAGCGGGGCCCGAGCGAGAAGTCGTCGCCGACCTTCACAAAATGGCCGTCGGCGCGGATCACGGAGGAGGCGCCGAGGCGTGCGTTACGGCCGACGGTCGCGCGGCCGAGCACCGCCGCGCCCGGCCCGCAATAGGCCGGCGGCGTCGCGAATTCAGGCGATGTGCCGGCATAAGGCAGCACGAAGGGCGCGGCCTCGCCGATCGCCATCTCCGCCACCTTCGGGGCGATCTTCTCCCGGCTTTTCATTGTCTCCCCGCCATCCCAGAGTTCTCACCGCGATCATATTGGGAGGGGAGGGGCGTTCCTAGGGGAGCGCCGGGATTTCGGAGGGTGGCCGACGAAACGCTTTCGCCCCTGCCGTGCAACACGGCGGAAACAGTCGCCTCCTACGGGTTCAAGCGGAAGGACGCGGAACTCAAGAGCGCGCCTCCAGTTATCCAAGCGGCAGTCGACAGAGGGTGAGATGAGCGCAATCATCGCGATCCGATCGGAAATCGAAGGGCGCGGCTACGAATTCGGGCGCGAGCTCGGTGCAGCGCTGGTGCTTGCCGGCGAGCGGGCCGGACGCGACCGGGCGCTCATGCACGAGATGACAACCGTCGCCGCCAACGAGATGCGCAAGTCCGCGGAGTGGCTGCGCGAGTGTGCGCTTCCGGAAAAGCTGATCGCCGACTACGACAGCGCCTGCCGGGAAGGCTTCCGCACGGCGCTTCACGCCGGCATGCAGGGCTGGCAGCCTGAGGCGCCGGCCGAGGAAGCTCAGCAGGCGGCGTAGGCCGGGCCAAAGCACTCTTCGCCGACGACATCGGACGATTCCGGATTAGATGCTAATCTGCTTCGGGCCGGCTCCGCCGGCATCCGCGAACATGTCTGTCCGCTGCGGCGGCCTTCGACGTGGCCGTCCGGGGCAGCGACGATGGTATGGACGTTTGACTGAAGTCACATCGGGGAGGAGCTTCATGCCCGGAATTCGGATGAGAGTCTGGTTGCCTTTGATTGCGGCGGCCACTGTGGCGGCGGCGATCGGGTCGGTTCTGACTGCGGGGCCGGCGGAGGCGTATTCCTGCAAACCCGCCATCGTCCGGAACGCGTCCGCCATGCTTCAGTCGACTGCGCTCACTAATGCGCGGACGGCATGGTCGAACGCCGCATCCAACCGTTACGGACCGACTTGGCAGTACTGGTCTCTCGCAAAGTCGAGGAGCCAGCACTGCACCGCTTCCGGCGGCGTGTGGAAGTGCAATGCGAGCGGGATGCCGTGCCGCTAACCCGCCAAGATCAGCGCGAACTGTTGTGAGGGGAAGCCGATGAAACGCATTGTTGTGCTCGCGGTGGCCTTGCAGGCGTTCGTCGCCATCATGGCGGCGGCCGTGTCGCCGGGTGTTGCGCAGGACAGCTTTCAGGCGCTGCTCGAGTCGGACGTGTCTGCTGTCGAATCCAAGCTGCAGCTCACAGGGGACGAGAAGACCCAGGTGGACGCGATCCTGCAGGACGGCGTCAAGCAGCGCATGGCGGTCCTCGACAAGCTCGGCGTCACCTACGGCAAGAAGCCTTCGTTCTCGACGCTTCTGAAGCTTCGCTCGCAGATGGACGACATCCGCACGGCGCAGCAAACGGAGCTGGCCAAGATCCTCTCGGAAGACCAGATGTTCGTCGTCGATCAGATGGCGCAGGAGTCGGAGCAGAAATTCCGCGCCGTGCTCCTCGGCTCGTGAGCGTTGCGAGCGGAGGCGCCGGGCTTCGGCGCCTCGTCGCCGCCAGAGCTAATTACTGATCAGCCGAACAGCCACCAGTTCCAGCCGCCGTCATTCGGGCAGTCGACGAACCCGCACTCCGCGAAGGTGGTCAGCGTCTCGGCGACGGCGAGCAACGCCAGGATTCCCACTCCCACGCTGGCGAGACCGCTCAGCCGATCGAGCTCGCTCCGCATCGCTCCGAACTGTCCCTTGAAGAGCTGCACCACGCCGACCACCAGGATCACGACCGCGAAGAGCAGAACGCCCCACACATAGAGGTGCAGGCCCATGACGGGCTGACCGAACGGTGGGTTCGACGTGGCCAAGGAGGTGGGCAGGCCCGTCGTCGTGTCGAAATACGGATTGATATGCAGGAGCGACTGGCGGATCGAGACGCCGAGTCCCAACAGAGCCGAGACGAGACAAACGCCGTAGTGACGCGGGTCGGGCCCGAACATCACGTTCATCGCCGCACCGAAGGCGACCGCCACCATGGCGACCCGCTGCAGCTGACAGAGCGTGCAGGGAAGCTCGCGATACGAAAACTGATAGACGTAGGCGCCGAGCAGGACGCCGATCATCGCCAGCAAGCCGATGAAATTGAGAACACGCGCGAGATCGGGCAAAAGGCCCTCGTCGCGGCTCACAGCTGGATCCCCAGGTTCGTCGAGAAGTCGACATCCTGCATGAAGATGACGATGCCGAGGATCAGCGCCGCCATCACCAGGGTCCAAGCCCAGCGGACGCGCCGCCACAGGAGAACACTAGCTGCCGCAAGCAAACCGTAGGTCACGGTCATCATCGGATCGTCCCCCGCCGCTGGAAGTGATTCCGAGGAGAATCTTCATGAGCCTCGGCGAACAGGCATGTCAAACGGAACCAAGCGGCCGGATGCCCGGAGACACAACCTGGGACGAGAACTTGTGGACCCGCGAGGAAGTTCTGAAACAAGGAGCTTTACACTTGAGCCGAGCGGATCGCGGCAGACTTTCGCGCTTTGCTTGGCCGTCGTAGAATCAACTACATTGAATGTGCCTAACCGAGGCGGATGGGCACGGCAAAGGCGGAGGGGCCGCAGCGAAGATGATCCGGCAGGTCCCGCCCGACGCAACACTCATCCCGGGCCCCATCGACGGCTACACCTATTTGACGTTCGCCTTCCTGCTGGTGGCGATCATCACGCTTTTTGCGATCCTCATCTGGATCCTCGGACTGCCGGGCAAGATCGCCATCCAGCGCCGGCATCCGCACGCCGAGTCGGTCAAGATCATGGGATGGGCCGGCGCTCTCGCCGTCGTGCCGTGGATCCACGCCTTCATCTGGGCGTTCCACGACTCGCTGACCGTCGACATCCGCCGATTCCCCAAAGACGAAAAGAAGGCGGTCGACGAAGAAATCGCGCGGCTTAGCGGCGGCGGAGAGTCCAAGGTCGAGGTGGATCGACCGACAATTCTGCCCGATCCCAGTTCCCAGACCTGAGCGAGGCCGGTCGACGCGATGGGAATGGCACTCACCATCACGGTCATCTACGTCGCCGCGGTCTGGCTCGTCTTCTTCCGGTTCAAATGGCTGAAATTCAATATCGTCTGGGGCGTGGTCTCGTTCTGGATCGGCTTCCACCTGTTGCTGATCTTCATGATCGGCCTTCGTTTCTACGCTCCCTACACGATCGACGCACATCTGATCCGCAACACCATCCAGATCGTGCCGCGGCTGGAAGGGCCCACTCTCCTGAAGGAGGTGCTGGTCGAGGCGAACCAGCCGGTAAAGAAAGGCACGCCGCTCTACAAGTTCGACACGACGACCTACGAGCAGAAGCTCGCTGGAGCTCAAGCCCAGCTCGTCGCGGCCGAGCAGAACGTCAAGATCCTGGAGACCGACGTCCAAGCGGCGCAGGATCAACTAACCCAGGCAAGAGCGCAGCTCGACTACGCCAAGTCGCAGCAGACCCGGTTCACCAACCTTTCCAAGCAGGGCGGCGCGCGGCAGGAGGACGTCGACAAATGGACCGCCCAGGTGGAGGCCGACACGGCGGGGACGTCGGCGGCCGAAGCCTCGCTGCATAAGGCGCAGCTTGCGAGGGACAGCAACATCGACGGGGTCAACACCAGCGTCGCGCAAGCGCGCGCCCAGGTGGCCGAGGCACAATACTATCTGGACCAGACCACGATCGTCGCGCCGACCGATGGCTACATCGTTTCCCAACAGGCCTATCCCGGTCTCGTCGTCGGCGATTTCCGCATCGGCGCCATTGCGGCGTTCGTTACCAACGACCCGCCCTACATGCTCGGCGCGTTCTTCCAGGAGCACATCAAGTTCGTAGAGCCCGGTCAGCCGGTCGATGTTGCGCTCGATATCGACCCCGGCAAGATCTACGCCGGCAAGGTAGAGGCGATCTGGTGGGCGACCGGCCAGGGTCAGTACCTGCCGTCCGGCCGGATCCCGGACTTCATCCTGCCGAAGCTGCAAGGCAAATTCGCGGTCCAAGTAAAGTTTGACGACCCTGACGCTTTCCTGCCCGCCGGGGCGCATGGAGCGATCGCCATCTATCCCGGCCGAAGCTCCGCCTTCGAGCTGCTCAGGCGCATCAACATCCGCCTCTACAGCTGGGCGAATTTCATCTTCCCGTTCGATCTCTGATCCGACGCAATTGGGGGCGACGCTAACGGATGCTCGAGCCACAGCCACTCAGTCGCCGGCTTAAGGCGCGGGCGAAGAGGGGAGGTCTCAGGACAGCCGCCGGACCGCTCGCGGCTGTCTGGCGCTGCGTCTTGCCCGTCTTCGCCACTTCGTTCGTCGCCGGCTGCACGATGGTCGGGCCGGACTTCGTCACGCCGAAGGCGCCGGAGAAGGCCGGCTGGACCAGCGCCGCCGGCTCCGGGGTCAGCGAGCGGAGCCAGCCGGCGATCGCATGGTGGAAGCGGCTGAACGACCCTGTTCTCGACAAGCTCGTCGACACCGCCTTCGACCAGAACCTGACGCTTCAGATCGCCGCCGTGCGCATCTTTCAGGCGCGCGCGCAGCTCGGCATCGTTCTCGGCGACCGGTTTCCGCAAAGCCAGAAGCTCGGCGCCGGCTACAAGAAGGAATGGCTCTCCAAAGACGTCGGTGTGCTCAGGGAGATCAGCAAGCTCGATCCGGCTTTCGACCCGACGTTCGAGACGTGGTCGGCCGGCTTCGACGCGAGCTGGGAGCTCGATCTCTGGGGACAGGTGAGGCGCGGCATCCAGGCGGCGACCGCCAATGTCGTCGTGCAGGTCGCCAACTATGACGACGTCCTGGTGACGCTCGTCGGCGATGTCGCCACCGCCTATGTCACGATCAGGGAGCTGCAGGAGGAACTGTCTCTCGTCCGCGAGAACGTGACGACCCAGAAAAAGAGCCTCAATCTCGTCGAGCTGCGGTTCAAGGACGGGGTGACGACCGATCTCGACGTCCAGGAAGCGACGGCTCTGCTCAACAACACGGAGTCCGAGGTTCCTGCGATCGAGGCCGATCTCGCCAAGGCGCAGAACGCGCTTGCCGTGCTTCTCGGCACGCCGCCGGGCAACGTCGGCGCGGCGGTTCGCCGGCCGCGGGCGATGCCGAACCCGCCCGCAGGGATCGGCGTCGGCATACCCGCGGACCTGCTCCGACGCCGGCCGGACATCCGCGCGGCGGAGAACCGGGCGGCGGTGCAGGCCGCCCAGATCGGCGTCGCCCAGGCGGACCTTTATCCGCAGTTCGGCATCACCGGCGACATCGGGTTCAAGGCGACGGACTTCTCCGACCTGTTCTCGGGCAAGAGCCTCACCGGCCTCTTCAATCCAGGGATCAGCTGGAACTTCCTCAACTACGGGCGCATCCGCAACAATGTGCGCGTGCAAGATGCCCGCTACCAGGAATCGATCGTCGAGTATCAGCAGACCGTCCTGAAGGCATACGGCGAAGTCGAAGATGCGCTCACGGCCTTCCTCAAGGCGAAACAGCAGGTGCTCTACCTCGCGCGCGCTTCCGTTGCGGCGGAGAAGGCCGTCAGGATCGCGCTTGACCAATACCAACAGGGCACAGCGGATTATTCGCGCGTCCTCAACACGCAGACCGTTCTCCTCCACACTCAGCAGCGGCTGGCGGCCGTGCGCGCCGCGGTGCTGACGAACCTGATCGCCGTCTACAAGGGACTCGGCGGGGGCTGGCAACCGGCGAATCTCGGCCCGTTCATCTCCGAAGCGAACCGGGAGCAGATGGCGAAGCGGACCAACTGGGGCCGCCTTCTCGACCCGAAAGCGATCACGGCCGACGAGCGGATGCTTCTTCGGCCCACGCTTGCGGCAGAGCCGGTGGTGCAGGCGACGCAGTAGGGGGCGGCTGTGTTGCGCCGTCGAGACGATGCAGAAGGCGCCCCGCCGCGCTGGTGATCTCCATCGGCTCGTGCGCCTCCGTTAAAGCTGTGCGCCTCAAGTGGCTTCAATAATGAGGGCGCCTATGACTGACGAATTTACTGGTCTTGCAGGATCGGTCGGGCTCGTGACCGGGGCCGCGAAGGGTATTGGCGAGGGCGTCGCGCGTAAGCTCCACGCGGCCGGAATGCGGCTGGCGTTGGCCGATGTCGACGCTGCGGGTCTTGGCGCGCTTGCGAAGGACCTCGGAGGCGAAAACATCCTGACCTTTCCCCTCGACGTAGGTAGCGGCCCCGCGGTTGAAGCCTGCGTGTCGGCGACGGAGGAGAAGCTCGGCCCGATCCATCATCTGGCCCACGTCGTTGGTATTCAGCGCTTTGGCACGATAGCCGAACTCAGCGAGGCCGACTTCGATGCGACCTTCAATGTCAATGTCAAAGGAACATTTCTGGTCGCCCAAGCCGTCGCCAGGCGAATGCTGCCGCGCAAGCGCGGGTCGATCGTCGCCATCGCATCGACCGCCGCCCGCACGCCGCGCATCGGGCAGGGCGCATACTGCGGTTCCAAGGCGGCCGTCGCCCAACTGATGTGTGTCCTTGGTCTTGAGCTCGCCCCGTACAACATTCGCGTCAACTGCGTGTCACCGGGCGTCACCGACACCGGCATGGTCCAGCGCCTCATGGCGACCATGGACGCGCCCGAGATGGTCGTGCGAGGCAGCCTGGACAATTTCCGGGTCGGCGTACCGCTTGGTCGTCTCGCGCGCTCGGAAGAGATCGCCGATGTTGTCGCCTTCCTGCTGTCCGACCGATCAAGTTATCTGACCATGCAGGACGTCGTCGTCGACGGGGGCGGCGCGCTCGGAGCCTGAGCCTACGCCCGGCTGAGACCATCCCGCAGGCCAGCCGCGGCGAGGGTGCGCCATCGCCGAACTCTGCGCGCCAGCCGCCAAGCGCGAGAGGCGAGCCGGTCGGCGGGCGGAGCGACCGGCAGCCCGTTTCCCGTGACGAATTGCTTCAGGTCGCTGAGCGTCGTGTCGGCGGTCACCATGACGCGGGAGAGACCGAACGGATCCTCATTGGCCGCACTCAAAGCGTGCCGCACGCGACAGGCGGATTCGAACCCGGCTTCTCGAACGAGAGCGCGTGTTCGAGCGCTCGCATAGCCATGCGGATAGGCAAAGGTTCTGACAGCACCGCCGAGATTGTCTTCAAGCCTGAGCTTGCTGCCGAGGATTTCATTGAACGCGGCCTGCCTCCCCATGGTGTCGAGCTGCGGATGGGTGACCGTGTGCGCGCCGATCTCGATGCCGGAAGACGCGACCTCCCGCAGCTCGCTCCAGTCGAGCATGGCCCGGCTTTCTTCCCCGAGCGACGCGAGCCAGTCGCTGGTGCGGCCTACGGTGCCGGAGACCACATAGAGCGTCGCGCGGAATCCGTAGCGCTGCAGAATGGGCAACGCGCCGGTCAGGAAATCGCGAAATCCATCGTCGAAGGTGATGACCACTGGCCTCTCCGGCAGCGATCCGTGTCCGCCGACCGCCGCAACGAGGCTCGAAACCGTCATGGTCGTGAATTTCAACTCGGCGAGCGCATTCATGTGCTCGTCGAACACGGTCGGCGTCAGCATCCAAGGCCGGTAGGCGTCGGAGCAGCTCGCATCGACGCTGTGGTACATCAGGATGGGGATCGCTTCGCGTTCCTCCGGCATCTCATTGCCCCGGCGCGACAATACTGGTGCGGCCGCCGAGCAGTTGCCGGCTCTGGCGTTGGACCCTGTAACGACTGCGAAGATAAGCGAGCGCCCCGGCAAGGACGCCAAGCCTTTCGCGCCAAACGAGCGCGGCAGGATAGTCATCCGGGAGGCGCTGGTTCTTGGGCGAGCCGGAACTCAGGAGATGACGCAGGGCCGGCCTCATTCCCCTGACGTAGTCCAACACCGCCGCCGGCCGGTCGACCGCGATCTTGGTCAGGTATGCGCCGAGCCCGACGCCATACCCGTAGGCCTGCCGGCGCATGCCGTCTTCGCTTCTGCGGTGGTGATGCCAGACAATGGCCTCGGGCTCGTAGACCAGCGTGTGGCCCGCCTGAACGATCGCGACGAACGACGCCAGATCGTCGCCGCCACGCGCCAGCGTACCCGCGCCGAGCGCGGGATCGAAGCCGCCGGCTCGTCGCAAGGCATCGGTCCGGAACGCCATGTTCGCGCCTGAGCCGAGCTGGCCAGCGGCATAGGGGAAGAGGGGGCTCTCGGCGCGGCCTTCGTCGAGGGTGAAGGCCTTGCGGGCGAAGCCCTTGCCGAATCCGCCGTGCCTCTCGGTCCAGACCTGGGCGCGCGTTTCCAATTCCGCGGGGAGAATGAGACCCGTGACGCAGGCGACCCGATCGTCGGCGAAGCCCGCCGCAAGCGTCGAGAGCCAGCGCGTATCCACCACGACATCGTCGTCGGTGAAGGCGACGATCGGCGAAAAGACGTAGCTCAGACCGCAATTGTGCGCGAGCCCGAGGCCGGGGCGGTGTTCATGAACGTAGCGGACCCGTCCGGTCGAGGCGTAATGCATCGAAATGAGCTCGGCAGTCTCCGCCGATGCCGGCGCGCTGTCGACAACCACGATGTCGAAGGACGGATAATCCTGCCGCAGCAGGGAATCCAAGCAGGCGCGGAGGCTCGCGGCTCGATCCCTTGTGGCAACAACGACGCTGATCGGCGGCGGGGGCGTCGGCAGGGCTTGCGTCGCCGGAGGATCGGGCATCCGCGGGTCGACGACCGAGCTTAGGCGCGCTTCCAGCTCGCGCGCCGAGATGCCGCCGCCGTCAAACGGGACCTCCAGCACGCCGATCGGGCGTCCCTCCTGACGCACCAGGCAGAACGCGCCGCCAAATCGGCGCCCGCTCTCCTCGTCCACGGCCTCAATGTCGGGCAGGGGCCGGGTCAGCTCGATGTCCAGTATCTTGATCGGCCGAAAGCCGTTGCCCGCTCCTGCGCCGCGGCGCGATTCCAGGCTGCCGGCCACATACCCCGCCATCGCGAAGGCCGTGCCCGCCACGATGGCGGCGCTGCGAGCAATTCCCCAGGCGTCGCGCCCGAAGAGCGTTTCCCGGAGATTGGCCGCCGCGGCCCGGGGGAGGACGCTCAGGGCGTGTTTGCGTTCAGCCTCAAGGCCGCTTTCGAAGCCAACCTGCTCCGCCACGAGCGCCTTCGATCGGCCTTCCGACCAGCAACGGTTGAGGAAGTAACGCCACGTGGCGCGTTCAGGCGTCACCTTGTGATGCACGACAATGGACGGATCGCAGATGAAGCGGCTGCCGGGATTGGCGCGCGCGGCCCTTATGCAGAGCTCGGTCTCCTCGCCTCCGGAAGTGTTGTCGCCGACGCGCCCGATCTGGCTCTTGAAGCCTTCGATCTGGTCGAACAGCCGCCGGCGGAACGACATATTGCAGCCGATCAGGTTGCGCACCGGCGCAACATCCGTTGGCAGGCCACGATAGCTGCAGCCGACGACCCAGTCGAACTCCAGCGGGAACCACCGAGGTCGCGCTCCCGGCCAGCGCGGGTCGGCGTAACCGCCAACGCCGAGCACATTGCGGTCGGCATAACCGGCTGTGAGGCGAGCCAGCCAATCGAACTCGACGACGACATCGTCATCCAGAAACGCGACGATCTCGCCCTCGGCCGCCGCCACACCGCTATTGCGCGCAGCGGAGAGACCGCGAAGGCCCTGATTTGGTATCGTCCTGACTTGCGGGTAGGCGGAGCGGACGCGCTGTTCCAGCGTCGGATTGTGGTCGACAACCACGATAATCTCGAGCGGCATCGCGCTGCCGCCGAGCAGCGAGTCCAGCGCCGCCCCGAGGTCGTTCCACCGCCCTTCCGAATACGTGCAGATGACGACGGAAACAGGTGCCGCAGGGCCCGTCACTTCGACGCTGGTCACTTCTCCGCTGACCTCAGCGGAAACGCCGCGGCTGGCCCGTCCGCATGGATCGCCCCTCCCGCCGGAAAACGACGGACTTCGCTGTCACGGGGCTTCTGCGGCGCGACGGCTCGTGACGTGCGCAGCTTGAATATCGTCGACAAGACTCTCCAGCCGTCAGGGATGGTGCGAAGATTGCTCGTGCCGTGAATCCGCCGACGCTCCTTGCTCGGCACTTCCGCAATATCGAGACCCGAGCGCAAAGCATTGATATTCATGCTCGTTTCGATTTCGAACCCAACGGCCTCCGCATCGCAAATAAGCGGTATCACATCACGCCAGAAGGCATTGTAGCCGTAGCAAAGGTCGGTGAAGCGGCCGCCGAAGGTCCACTGGACGAGCTTGACCAGTCCCCAATTGCCGATGGCCCGATACCATTCCATGTCCTCGGTGTCGCCGCCTTGGGCGAAGCGTGAGCCTTTGACGAAATCGGCGCCGGCGAGAAGCGCACCGACAAAGGCTGGAATCTCGGCCGGATCGGTCGAGCCGTCGGCATCGAGCGTGACGATGATGTCGCCACCGGCAGCGAGGAACCCGCAGTGAAGGGCGGCGCCTTTGCCCGGCCGATCCTGCCCAATGACAACAATGTCCGGGATAAGCCTTTTCGCGACGGAGACCGTGTCGTCCGTCGAGTCGCCGTCAACGAGTATGATCTCGCTTACCCACAGAGGAATCCGCGACAGCACGTGCGGCAGATTTTTGGCTTCGTTCTTTGTGGGGATGACGACAGTGACGCTGGGACGAGAGCCGAACGGCGCCAGCTCGCCGCGCAACGCTCGTCTTTCAGCGGTCCTTGCTAACATGATCACCTCCCGAAGGGGCGATCGTCGACGCTCGCCACGCAACTCCCCCGACCGGCTCCTTGCCGGCGCGCACGACAACCACTTTTCGGCTTGGCGCGTTGCACGGCAAACGCTCGCGATACTCAGCCCGGTTGGACCATACGGCGAGGTTAATGCTTGGTTAATACACCTGCCGTTATCCACAAATTTTATACATAACGATTCGGTGATCAGCTAAGGGTACGCGCTGTCGAGGCGCCTCGCTCGGCTCTGAACCTCGCGCGCGCTTTTCGATCGAAACCAGTCCAGGAATTGCAAAGTACGCGTGTCGGGTGACTTAGTGGCGGTTCGCACCCGGACTAGACTTAAACCTAACGTTGGAACGGATGATCGCGCTGGGCGTGGCGGTCGGGCGTTTCTTCATCTGGACATCTCTCGTGAGACCTGGACATCTCTCTCGTGAGAAGCGGTCGCCCAGGCTCGCATGAGTTCCGACAAGGACAACGCCGCGCCGAAAACACCCGTGCTCGTCACGGGAGGGGCAGGCTACATCGGAAGCCACTTTGTCCTCGCGCTCCTCGACCGGGGCGAAAGCGCGGTCGTGATCGACGACTTTTCGACGGTGCCCAAGCGGGAGCCTCCGGCCGGGATACCTCTTGTCGTCGGAGACATCGGGGACATCGATCTCGTCAAGCGCGTCGTCCAGGAATATCGCATACGCGAGGTTGTGCATTTCGCCGCGAGAATAGTGGTCCCGGAATCGGTCGCAGACCCGCTCGCTTACTACCTCGCAAACGTCGTGAAAACGCGCGCCATGCTCGAGGCCGCCGTGGAATCCGGCGTTAAGCGCGTTGTTTTCTCTTCCACGGCAGCGGTTTACGGCAATGCCGATTCAAGTCCGTTGAGCGAGGATGCTCCGCTCAACCCGCTCTCGCCCTATGGGACGTCAAAGCTCGTATGCGAATGGATGTTGCGCGACGCCGCACATGCGCATGGGCTGAACTACGCCGCTCTGCGCTATTTCAATGTGGCCGGTGCCGACCCTATGGGTCGGTCCGGGCAGACGGTGCAGAACGCGACGCATCTGGTGAAGGTCGCCGTAGAGGCGGCTCTCGGATTGCGAGACAACCTCACGATCTTTGGCACCGATTACGACACTCCGGACGGAACGTGCATACGGGACTACATTCACGTCAGCGATCTCGCCGCCGCGCATGTGGATGTCTTGCGCCATCTGAGAAGGCACGGAGGCGCCCTGACGATGAACTGCGGCTACGGCCGCGGCTACTCGGTGCTCGAGGTCATCGACGCGGTGAAGCGCGCATCCGGAAGCGATTTTCCGATAGTCCTTGGACCCCGGCGCCCCGGCGATCCGGTGGAAGTCGTGGCCGACCCGTCACGCATTCGGCGGACTCTCGGCTGGGTCCCGCAGTTCGACGATATCGACGCGATCGCCAGCACCGCGCTTGCATGGGAACGACGCCTGGCGGAAGCGAAGTGCGCGAGCCGAAGGCCGTAGCCCTGTCTCTTGAACCGCGGACTGAAATCCAAACACGGCTAATCGGTGCCAGGTTTCTTCGCAGGTCCTCTTGCGCCTTTGGCTTCGCTTGGTTCGTCCGAAGGAGGCGCACCGATCTCGATGACGCCTAGCTTCAGTGAGTCGTGCGGTGGAGGCCTGCCTGACCGCGCGCTCCTTATGAGATTGTCGATGTCGCGCTTCAGGTCTGTCAGGTCTCGGAGCGCGGTTTCCGCCGCGCGGTCGAAGCTCTCCGTTTCGGCACCAGACTTCGCCGCGTTGCGGCGCGCTTCCGCCGCCTCGACATACGCCGCATACGCTGAGTCCCATCGGGCCATCAACTGGTCCCAACGCTTAGACTCCCCGCCGGGGTCATTCACGTTCGCCTCCCTCGAAGGCTAACCCGACCTCCCGGTTTCGCGGCCGCCCGCATCCATAAAGATGCGGCGCCTTACGCGAGCAGAACCGTCGCTTGCTTACGGTACGGACCAGCGGGATTCCGCATTTACTGCCCGGACGAAAGGCCAGATTCTTTATCTAGTATCTAGCTTTTCAAGGCGAACTGAAGGCGCTCTCCGCGCTGCTCAACACCTAAGTGATGCCCGCGCAGGCGCCAGGGGTGAGAGCACATACAAATCGCTCGAAGGTCGCCCGCTAAGCTGTTGCGTACGCGAACCGATGCGTCGTTGGGCGCCGACGAGCGCGCAGACCTGGGCCGCGACCCCTGACTTCTAAAGGGCGGTCCTCGGCGCCTTCGCCGGCTGGTGGAATCGCTGTGACGACCACTTCCTGAGCATGCTCCAGAGTCGGGCAAAAGCGCCGGCGCCGAAGCGAACGGTCATAGCGAAGAAGGGCAGCGGATCGTCTTTCGCAAACCAGGCATATTCCACGCCTCCGCCAGCACCGCCGGGCAGGCGTCCGGCTGCGGTCCGGATCACCAGGCGAGAGGCGAGATCGAGGTTCTCCACGATCAGACGTCGATCGTAGAGCTGCGGCGCCGCAGGGGCGACGCGCCCGGTCAGCTCAAGGTGAGCCGCGCGGACAACGTCGATGCCTGCCTCGGTTTCGAAGAGTCGGAAGTTCGCGCCTATGCGAGGATTGAAGTCGACAAGCTTGTAGCGGCCGTCCCGCGCGTCGAACCGCCAGTCCATGTCGGCGATGCCGTAGTAGCCGATGTCGCGGAGAAATCCCGACGCCATCTCGGCGAGTGGCTCGTTGGGCAGGGCGGCAGCCGCAGTGGTCACGCCCGCTTCCGGCGGCCAGGACCGGAATTTCCGACCGGTGAACAACAGATCGTTTTCCCCGCTGCGGCTCGAATACGCGTGGACGATCCAATCCTCGGAAACGTCGCCGGGGATGTACTCCTGCAGGATGATGTGGGGTTCCGCTTTCCAAGTCGCAGAAAGCGCAATCAGCTCTTCCAAGGAGTTGATCCGTGTCGTGGACTGAACCGCTGGTGTCAGGAGCCGCTTCCACGGCTCGCTGTTCTTGACCACGAGGGGAAACGAGAGCGTCTCCGCAAGCGCCAGAACATCGCTCGTCAGCGGGGCAAAGAATGTCCGCGGCGTCGCGACGCCGAACCGCGTGCAAAGCTCGTTCAGCCCGCCCTTGCTCGCGATCTGGCGCACAAGCTTCGGAGGAGCAGGTTGGGACAGGAAGTGCGCCGCGAGCGCTTCGTTGTTCTCAGCGGCGAGGATGGCCGCCTCGTCGTCTGCCGGCATCAGGACCGCAGGTCGAGCGAAGTCTTCGCCCTTCTTCAGCAGCGCTTCGAGGATCGCGTCCCGGCTGTGGCTCGTGTCATGAACGAGACGCTTGGTCAGGTAGCGCGAAAACCCGTAGGGAACGAACGGGTCTTCCGCCATCGCGAAAACAGGGATGCCGACCCGACCGAGCGACCGGATTGCCCCGAGCGCTCCGTGCGCCAGCTCATGGCGTCCCGTCTTGGAGATAAGCACAGGCACAGTTGTGTCGTACGCCGGAGACACGGACGGCAGCTGCTTCAAAGGCTTAGGGGGAGGGCGCGTTAGCCCACTGGACGTCCTGACGCCCCCGCGCGTCACAACAAGCCCGGTCAGCGTCACCAGCCCGACAAACGCGAATTCCGCCCTGGCCGACCATCCCCCCTGCAGGACGAGGAGCGACGCCACGGAAACGTCGACGGCAAGGCTCAAGGCGATCGACAAGACGATCAGCTCACCGAGCCTCAGTCCGCCTACCGGGGCGAGCCAGATGAGCCCCGGAACGATAAGCAAATACGGGAGCATCAGGGGCAGCGCCGTCGCGCCGCTCGGGCCGGCGATGAGAACATTGCCGGCAGCCACGGTCAGGCTTTCGGCCCAGACCGTGGCTGTCCGCGCAGACCAGCGGCCGAAGCGCGCAAGCACGAATGCTGCGACGACGTCGGCCAACAGGGAAAGCGCAAGCCAAGTAACGACGAGCGCGCTCAAGTCTTCGGGCGCACCCGCCAAAGGCAATGCCGCGGCAAAGAAGAGGAAGGGGCAGGCCATGATGACGACCGGCGCCGCTTTCGCCGTCAACATCGCTTGCGAATGGCGCGCGATGGGGCGTCGGATATCGACCGTGCCGGGCAGCCAGCTCACTTCCGCGCCTCCACGGCCGAAGGGTTCACCGTGAAGATGTGCGCGTCGCGGTTGGAGAAGGCCACCCGGAACTTCGTCGAAGCCGCCAGCGCGCGCTCGATATGGCGCACATCGAAGGTAATGCCCGACTGCGACGGCTCGACATAGGCGCTCTCCTGACTACGGGTCAGCACGATATACGCGGCGGCGTATCTCGGATTGCTGGCCCAAGTCGCCAGAACGTCGGCGGGGTCGGCCATGATCTCGGCCCGCGAGTCATCCGGCTCATCCGCGAGACTGAGGTAGTCGAAATTCTCGTAGTTCGAGAACTTGCCCGGATAGGTGGTGTTGCCCTCCATGATCAGAGAGCGCGCAGGCGCAGTGTCGTAGAGCCACCGCAGGGCAGCGATCTCCTGCGGTGAGGCCACGTATGCTTGATCTTTGCCGTTGTTGGCGAACACAAACGCTACGGGGAGGGCGGCGCCGAGCAGCACCGCAACACCGTAGCGGCCGGCCGACAGCTTGATTTTTTCCGTGGTGAAGATGGCGGCGGCGGCAAAGAACGCCAGGAACGGCAGGGCGAAGAGGTACACCCTGAACATGACCTCACCGCCGTAGGCCGTGCCGAGCATCAGCGGTAAGGGCGCCAGGGTGAGAGCCGCCGCTGCGCCGTCGGGCTTTCCGCTCGCCAGGCGCGTGATACCGCCTACGAGGCCAAGCGCCATGATCGT
>Ga0315553_10000560_pt1 | contig 32564 bp, 28 predicted proteins | sample SalMarSW160140MG_FD_203099 | JGI IMG/M metagenome (GOLD analysis project Ga0315553, IMG submission 203099) | Salt marsh sediment microbial communities from the Plum Island Ecosystem LTER, Massachusetts, United States - Salt Marsh Sediment SW1601-40 ... | reverse complement strand
GAGCCCGGCCTGGGGGCTGTGCGACCATCGGCGCGGTAGGCCTGCATCCACTTCACCGCAGTGGAGTCCGCAATCTGGAACACCTTTGCCTGGCTGCGAGCCGAGTAGCCCTTCTCAACCGAACGGATCAACCGGATCCGCAAATCCTCCGAATACCCCATGAGCCCCCCGCAGCGCTTTAACACCGCGGAGACTCAACTGCGTCGGTCCAATTGTGAATCCATAATCGATTCCTCGGATGCGGGAATGGCTTTAAAGAAAAATAAGAAAAAGTCTTGTATTTCTGAAATTAAATACATGTACAAATTCGTCACACCTGAGTAGTTTCCGATCCTATGAACCACCGATTTTCTGTGCGCAGATGGCTTTCAACGCTCATCAAGGAGTACAAATTATGATGCGTAGGTTAATACTTTTGCCTGTTCTCGCTGCAACGATGGCGCTTCCGGCAATAGCACAGCAGGGTACCAAGCCATCCACTATTGTGACGGACAAAGCTCCCGCCATGACAACGGACAGCATGGACAATAAAGCGCCTGCCGCCCCGGCAACGACTGCAGCCTCGACCGAGAAGGCGGTCCCAAGCCTTATGCTGACCTCGGAAGAGGCGAAAGCTTGGGTCGGTAAGCCGGTTTACAGCAGCGACGGAGAGAATTTGGGTAGCGTCGCAGCCCTCATACGTAGTGATGACGGCAAAGTCACCGAGCTCCAAGCCGATATTGGCGGCTTCCTGGGCATAGGTGAACATGGAATCAGCGTGACACCTGCGCAGTTCAACCTGGAGACCGACCGCGTCGTGCTCGAGTTGACATCTGAGCAGGCAGAGGCGCTGCCGAAAATTGCAAAATAGGGCAAGACCAACTCTGGATCGCCGTCGCACGGGCGGCGGTCCAGATACCTCAGGCAGCATATTCGCCGGTCTATTCTTCCCGCTTGCGTGGCCCGTAAAGTTTCTGGATGGCGGCAATATCAGACGGCTGCAACTCTCGCACGCGCTCGTTATAGCGAAAGTCCATGAGCGCACCCGGGCGCCCAGGGTGATCGAGCCCTATAGCGTGACCGATTTCATGCGTGAAGGTGTGGCGCAGATCGTAGACGTCGAGATTTCCGTCAAAGCCGACCTTCCAGCGCGCGCGGGGGTTGAGGCATATATAGGCCTGCTCGATCGCCGCAACTTCATCGTTTGAAGCAGCTTTATTAGCAATCTCTGAAATGTCCGGCCCAGACATGCCAAGGGCTTTCTCGACGGGCTTTGCTCCCTTGCCGCTGCGATAGCTTAGATTCGCATAGGCCCTTCCTTCAGGCTTGGCCGTCGCGCCGATTACGATGTTCGCTTCACGCGCATTCTCCACTTCGACGAAAGTGATGTTCGCCACCTCCGCCCAAGCCGCGACGGCCAGGCGAAGCTCGTGCATCGCAGCGGCCTCCGATATGCCCGGCGAGACATTGACGATGTTGGCGAACGCGTGCATGGCGCCGCAATTGTCTGGGCTGAGAACGCTTTTATCGCTTGGCACGGTGTATGGTCCAGTCAGCACTGCGTAGGTAATCTTAGTGGTGGTGGCGCCAGGTTCTTGGGACTTCCACTTCAAAACACTGCCCTCGACTTGGAGCAGAGCGCCCGCGTCTGCCTTGCCCAGGCTCAGGATATGCAGCGTAATCGCCAATACCATCGAAACAAGCGCTCTCATCATTGAATAATCTCCCTATGCCGTAGCCTTCGGCAAATGCTCTTCGACTTCAGCAAAAGATCTCATGGGCACCATCGGCCCGAATTGAGGCGGAATAAAAATTCCGCGAGCATGTTGGTATAAGCAGGAAATGCGCCGTTCTCGCGTTGTTGCTCCTTCCACGCAGTCGGTTCCTTTTGCGCGTCGCGCGGGGGGGCACTACACCCGACCGCGCTTGATCGATGTCGGGACACCAGCCGCGTGTTCATCCACTGGCCCAATCTGAATAGTTTCCGAATCTATGGAGGCTAAAGCAATAGCTTAAGATGATATTATCAATTTAGCGCAACACGCCTCGAAATGGCCCCGCGGGCGCGCAGAGCAATTTATAAACTCGGCCAAATCGAGGGTGTCGACAAAGTCATCGATCCTGCGAACAGCATTGTAATCATCACCACAGTTATCAAGGCATTGCCGTAACAGCGTCGATTGCTGGCGATCGGCCCCTTTAACGAAATGTTTCATGAAATTCCGCCCCCCCGCACACCGCAGGAAGAATCATAGCTGACTCTACGTTTTCACGCGGCCGGGATCATAATGCGAAAATGAGTGTGACGTCCGTCATGATGAAGGTTTGTCGGACGCCTGCATGACGGCGTCTGTCCAGTACACCTCCCGCAGGCGTCCGAGAAGCGCTCATGCACGAAATCGCGGGAATTTGGGCGAGACGGTGCCGCGGGCCTATGGGGATTCCGCGATCGCTGGATTGGCCATGGCGCGCATAGCTTTGCCGCGGGTGCCCACCATCTTCGTTTTGCGACGCCATAATCTGGCTGACAGGGTCGGAAAGGCTGCTGCGACGCGCCGCAAAGACCGCGGCTGACGGTTTGGCGGGCGTTTTGGAACGAGCAGAACCAAGGCTGGTCGATGAACACCGGCGATCAAGGGCGACGTTACGGTTCGCGGCGGCAAAACCGGTCTCATGAGGTATCGAGGAGCTATGCGGCAAAGTTGGTGACGGCGCCGAATAAGGGAGGCGGCGTATCGTGGCGTTGGCGTGCAGGTTCATGCGCATGATGCGAGGCGCTCCGTGATAAAGGAAACACCTCGGCTTATACCGATTCCATCCAGCCAATCTCGCGAGACCGAACGCCTTCGCGGGGACAGGCTTGGACGCGCGTTGCGCCAGTGTACGCCCATCTCCCCAGGGAAAATTCTGCAAGACAAGCCTCTCAATTCGTCATCCCGGAATCCCGAAGGGCTGTCCGGGATCCAATCGCCTGTCAGCAAGCGCTTCGGCGCGTTGTTAGGCGAATGGGTCCCGGCTCTTCGGCCCGGACGACACGGAGGATGCCTTTTCGCAGACCTCTCTAAGGCCGACAGCCTCGCCGGGCATCCGAACCGGCCATTTCCCAATGCGGCCTCATTGCCGCAGCGCGGCCAGGACGGCTTCAGTCACATCCCGGCTGCCGGCTTGTCCGCCGAGGTCCGGCGTGCGTGGACCGGCCGCCGTCACTGTCTCGATCGCCGCCATCAGCCGCCCGGCAGCGTCCGTTTCACCCAGATGCTCCAGCATCATCGCGCCGGTCCAGAACGCCCCGATCGGATTGGCGACACCCTTGCCGACGAGATCGAAGGCAGAGCCGTGGATGGGCTCGAACATGGACGGTATATCGCTCGACGGATTGATGTTGGCCGTCGCGCCATTGCCGAGGCTGCCCGTCAGCGCGGAGGCGAGATCGGAAAGAATGTCCGCATGCAGATTGGTCGCCACGATGGTGTCGATCTCAGCGGGTTTGGTGACCATCAGCGCCGCCATGGCGTCCACCAGCTTGAAATCGACAGTCAGCTCCGGGAAATCGGCAAGCACCTCACGGCAGACGGCATCCCAGAACACCATGCCGTGGCGCTGCGCATTGGACTTGGTGACGACCGTCAGCCGCCGGCGGGGGCGGCTCATCGCCAGCTCGCAGGCGAAGCGGCAGATGCGCGCAACGCCGGTCCGGGTGAAGACGGAAACGTCGATGCCGGTCTCCAACGGCAGGCCGGTGTGAACGCGCCCGCCGACGCCGGCATATTCGCCCTCCGAATTCTCGCGCACAATGACCCAGTCGATCAGCTCGGCGAGTTCCGGCCGGAGCGGCCCCTGCATACCGGGCATAAGCCGCGTGGGCCGGACATTGGCGAACTGGTCGAGCCCCTGGCAGATGGCGAGGCGCAGCTCCCAGAGGGTTATGTGATCCGGGATCTTCGGATCGCCAACGGCGCCGAAATAAATCGCATCGAAGCCTCGCAAGCGTTCCACGCCGTCCTCGGGCATCATGCGGCCCGTCTTGCGATAGCGGTCGGAGCCCCAGTCGAAGCGCTCCGCTTCGAAGGCAAAGCCGCCATCGGCCCCGGCGACCACGTTCAGCACCTCCAGCCCGGCATCGATCACTTCGGGTCCGATCCCGTCGCCCGGAATGGCAGCGATCTTATATGTCCGCATGGCTTTGGCTCCCTTCGCTTTCTGCCTGTGTCATAGAATCCCCGGTCACATACACAATATTTGCTGCGGATTGCGAGAACGGCGGCCGCGCTTATACCTCGCGCAATGGCGTTGAAAGCGTCAGCCCGCGATCCGCCATGCACTGCCACCCTTCCTCCGCGCTGTCGACAATATCGAGCAGTCTCAGATCCTGCGGATCGATGGTTCCGAATTCGGCAAGCGCGGAGAAATCGACGATCCGTTCCCAATAGTCCTTGCAGAACAGCACCACGGGCATCCCTCCCACCTTCCGGGTCTGCTTCAGGGTCAGGATTTCGAAGAGTTCGTCAAGCGTCCCGAAACCGCCGGGGAACACGGCCAGCGCATTGGCGCGCATGGCGAAGTGCATCTTGCGAATGGCAAAATAGTGAAAATAGAAGGACAGTCCCGGCGTGATGAAGGCGTTGGGATGCTGCTCGGCAGGCAGTCTGATGTTGAAGCCGATCGACGGGGCGCCGGCTTCGATCGCGCCGCGATTTGCCGCTTCCATAAGCCCTGGCCCGCCGCCGGTCGTTACGACGTTCTCGCGCACGCCGTCTATGGGAGCGAGCGCTCCACCGCGCTCCGAGACGATCCGGCCGAATTTGCGCGCCTCCTCATACCAGAGGCCGAGTTGGGCGCCCTTGGCGTTCTTGGCTGCCTTGCCCGCCCCCCTACGGGGCCGTGCTCGCGAACTCCCGAAGATAACGATTGTCGACTTGATCTTTTGCTCGCGCAGGCTGAGCTCAGCCTTCTCGAATTCGAGGGCCAGGCGGCTGGAGCGCATCTCGTCCCGCATCAGGAAATCGAAATCCTCGAAGGCGAGCAATTCGGTATCTCGATCGCGTTTCGCTGGCTTGGTTGTCACCGGAGCGCCGCCCTTCTTTCTCGATGTTCGACACCCCATACGCCTTCGCCGCGTCACGATGTCAAGGCGAGCACGCAACTGCTGATTTCGACTTACCGGCGCTACAGGTCGATCGTCCTGAGGACACCCCATTCCGCCAGCCGGAAATTCATTTCCTCGGCCACAAAGAACCGGGCGCTCTCCGGATCGTAGCCATCGGCCAGCAAATCGTCATAGACGGTGAAGACATGCCGAACATAGGCGGTCATGGAAAGCCACGCCGCGCTTTCCGCCGAGGCGGAGCGAAGGCCGGCGCTGTCCATGGCGTGATCGACAATGGCGCCGCACTCATAGCCCGGAATCTTCGGAGCGAGATGCCTCAGCGCGTTTTCGATGTCTTCGCGTCTGCTCAAATCCTGCCCTGCACTATCACCTCAGCGCTTCGCGGCAACGCTCCCGCCGGCCAAGCCGGCCTCGCCCCGACTATCCGACCCACAGCGCTCTGAGGTCTTCGGGAAACGCCTTGATCAGCTTGTCCACTTCACCCGGATCGATGCGGTCCGCGACAACCTGAAACACGGCTTTCACCAGCTTTTCGCGATCCGCCCCGAGCTTGCGCCGCGCTTCATCCTCGATGTCATCGATGAAATCGGCCAAATGGCGCGTGCGCGTCGGCGTATGGGCCATGTGCCAGCCCTCATAGTAGAGACCGCGGATCAGCATGGGGAGCTGCGCGCCGAAATGCACGGCGTTTTCCGGACCGACGCGATCACGGATCATATGCAGCGTCGCCCGCAGAAGCTGATAGGCGAGATGCCTGTCATCCGTTTCGATCCGCTCCATAATGTCCTTCAGCCAGAGGTTGGTCTGCTGGACGGTCGTGTCAAACACATCGAGGCCGGTCGTCATTTTGCTTTTCTCCCCGGATTCTGACGGTTGCGGGCGGCGCCTTCAGGCCACGTCCTGATGCGCCTGTCCGAGCGTCTCCTGAAGCGTCTTAACGAAGGTCCTGACGGGCAGATCATAATGTCCCTCCGTAATCTCCTCTGCCGTCACGGAAAGCGTGGCGACCGGCTTTATGCCGCTGAACTCCTCCATTTGCCGGAAGCTGTAGTCGGGCTGTGATCCCCCATAGGTTACGCAGAACGCCATGTGCTTGGAATGCCCCCGATAGTCATGAAGAAAGCTCCGCACCGGCGGCGCGATGCGTCCGGCCCAGATCGGACCGGCCACAACAATCAGATCATAATCATGCGGCGCGATCTTCGACGCCTGGATGGGAACGCTCCGCCCAGTCAGGCTGTGATAGGCCGCTTTGAAATAGCCCCAGGGGCCTTTGTAGGGTTTCTGGCACAGGATCCGTTCGGTGTCGGCCTTAAGAAGCGCCGCGATCTTGGAGGCAACGAGGCTTGTATTCCCTGTCAGGGAGTAGAACACGACAAGAGATTTCATTCGGGAACCTCATCTGCTTGCTCAGACGTCGCCGAGATGTTCGGCGATACTGCGGTCAGCCGAAATGACATTTGTCAAATAGGAGCCGCATCGCGGACCGCCGGCGAACGGCGAAAATTTTCCAGCCGGCCTGTCGGTCTGGAGGCTACCGCAACGTCTTTATAACGGGGACGGCGGCTCGGGATTGCCGCATAGCTTTGCGCCCCACGATTTCGCGGCGATAGGAGAAAGCCGAATGACGACGATACAGACGATCACCCCCTGCCTGTGGTTCGACCGCCAGGCCGAGGAAGCGGCACGACTCTACGCCTCGATTTTCCTGAATTCCAAGATCAACCGGATCTTCCACTACAGCGCCGACACGCCCGGCGGCAAGGAAGGCGGCGTCATGCTCGTCGATTTCACCCTGGCCGGCCAGAACTTTCAGGCTCTGAACGGCGGGCCGCACGATGCGTTCAATGACGCGATCTCGCTCTCTGTGCGTTGTGCGGATCAGGCCGAGGTCGACCGTTATTGGGACGCGTTGACCGCGGATGGCGGCAGACCCGTCCAATGCGGCTGGCTGAAGGACAAGTTCGGCGTCTCCTGGCAGGTCGTGCCGACTGCGCTGATCGCCATGCTACAGGACGAAGACCGTCAGAAAGCGAAACGCGTCATGCAGGCCGTGATGCAGATGGTCAAGCTGGACATCGGCAAATTACAGCAAGCCTACGACCAGGCGGCCTGATCGAATACGCCATACGTAGCAATCCAGGAGCTGCTTAGCGGACCGCGCCCTATTGAGAGAAGAACTCCTCGAACCAGGATTTGCGCTTCGGGGCGGCGCGCGCCCCGCGGCTGGCGACCGGCGTGCCGAGGGTCGTATCCCTGCTCGCGGTGCTGCCGCGGCCGAAGAAATCCCATAGCGACTCACGTTCCGGCCCGGAACGTTGGTCCTGGGCAATCTGACGACCGGTACCCGGCAGAAAAGCGGGTTCCTTGTTCAGATGGGCATAGACCATCAGATCGCGCCAGATGAGAGTCGGCAGCGAGCCGCCCGTCACGCGCTTCATCGGCGTGAAGTCGTCATTTCCGAGCCACACGCCCGTCACGTAATGCGCGGTATAGCCGATGAACCAGGCATCGCGATAATCCTGCCCGGTCCCGGTCTTGCCCGCGGCGGGGTGCGGATCGATCGAGGCCTTATTGCCGGTGCCATACCGGATCGTTGCGCTCAGCATCTCATTCATCGCCGCAACATGTTCGGGACGGATGACGCGGCCCCAATTGGTCCGCCCGACATCATAGACCGTCCTGCCATCGGCATCTCTCACCGCCTTGATGATGTGCGGCATGGCGCTGAAGCCGCCATTGGCGAATGGCACATAGGCCGAGGCGAGTTCCAGAAGTGAGACCTCGGATGTCCCGAGCGAAATCGACGCATTGGGCTCAAGCTTGGAGGCAATGCCGAGCCGGTGCGCAGTCCTGATGACCTGGTCGCGCCCCACCCATTCGGTGAGTCGCACGGAAACGGTGTTCAGGCTCTTGGCCAGCGCATCCCGCAGGGTCACATCGCCATAATAGCGATTGTTATAATTCGACGGCGTCCAGTCGCCGATCCGCAGCGGCCCGTCACGAACGACGGAGTCTGGCGTCAGCCCATGCTCCAGCGCGGTCAGAAACACGAAGGGCTTGAATGTTGAGCCCGGCTGCCGCTTGCCTTGCACCGCGCGGTTGAACTGGTTCTTCGCGTAATCACGACCGCCGACCAGCGCCTTGATCGCACCGCTGCGATCGATGATGACGGCAGCGGCCTGGCCGGCATTATAGTCCGCCCCCTGCTCGTCCATCTTTTCCTTCACCGTCCGCTGGGCAACCGCCTGCAACTCGTAGTCGATCGTGGTCTCGACCGCCATGTCGGCTTTCACATCGAGCCCCAATTCGGGCAATTGCTGCACCACCCAGTCGATCACGAAGCCGTAGCTTTCCGACGGCAGGTAATTGCGCAGGGACGGCGGATTTGCGAGAGCCTCTTCATAATCGGCGAGCGATATATCGCCGTGAGCGCGCATATTGTTGAGAACGACCCTGCCCCGGGCCAATGAGCGCTCCAGATTGGTAGTCGGCGCGTAAAAGGTCGGAGAGCGGATCAGCCCGGCCAGTATCGCGGCTTCATAGTGATCGATCTCACCGACGCTCTTGCCGAAATAGTGCTGCGCCGCGGCTTCCACACCGTAATTGCCGGCACCGAAATAGATCCGATTGAGATAGAGCTCCAGGATCTGATCTTTGTCGAACCGGTATTCGAGCGAAAGCGCCAGCAGGACTTCCTCGATCTTGCGCCAATAGGTGCGGTCCGGTTTGAGGAAGAGAACCTTCACCAATTGCTGCGTAATCGTGCTGCCGCCTTCGACGATCCGGCCGGCCCGGTAGTTCCGGATCGCCGCGCGCAAGATGCCGGTCGGGTCGAAGCCATAGTGATAGTAAAAGCGCCGGTCTTCGGTCGTCAGAACCGCCTGGATGAGATGCTGCGGCATGTCCTGAAGCTTGACGTGATTGCGCCGCAGGCCCTTTTCCGCGATCACCTTGTTATTGTCGGCAAGGATCGTGATCTTCGCAGGCTGCTTGCTGAGACCCGCCTTGAGCGGATCTTCGGCCGTCTGGGAATAGATCGCGACGGCTCCGACAAGGATCAGGCCGAACCAGATTGCGGCCACGAAACCCCAATAGGCGACGAAGCGCGCCGCGCGGAATTTCCACGAGCGCGGTTTGCGCGGCTCCCGCGGTTTCCCCGGCCTCTCCATTTTTTGGGAGTCGGGCTTCCGAAACAGGGCCTTGAGGCGGCCCCACTGGAGCACACGTTTTTTCGGGGTACCCTTCTCACCCCGCTGCGGATCGGGGGGCACAAGGCCCTGCGCTTCCTGCTCCTTGCGAATGAAACTTGGCAGGGGTTCGGTACTCTCCATCCCGAAAGGATCGGCCTCGTCGTCGTCAAAGATCCTTGGGTGAGGCTCGTCGAAAGCGGAGCGCGATGCATACCGGTCCCGCCCCATCTCGTCATCGATGGACTCGATCAGGGACCGGCGCCCGCCCCGGCGAAAAAATGGACGCTTATTAGGGTCGTCAGACGCCATTCGAGGTGCAGTTCCAGGCTCGCTACAGAACAGGACCCAACGCTGTGAGCCGTGGCTCCTTTATCACATGGCCTACGGAGTGCGTAAAATGAAAAGAGAATTTGACCAGAGGACGACGCGGGCGCCCACCCCCGTGCGATCGCCTTTAGGAGCTTTTGAGCCGGTGTTCCTTGACCGCCAACGCATCGGCAAGGCGCAACCGCGCCGATCCCGGCCTTAGCGGCTTCTGCTGACTTTCATGCGGCGCCCATCCGGCAAGATGGATGATCTCGAAGGTTGCGCGAACGCGGCCCTCTGCGACGCTATGGCGCTCCGTGTAGATCTCCACCGCTCTTTGCAGCGTGGCGCGGCGAAGCGGGGTCCGGCGCCGTTCGGTCAGGACATTGCCCGCACCCATGGCACGAAGCTCCAGCATCAGCGCCAAAGGGGAGCCATAGGTCGCGACAAGGAGATCGCTGTCGGCAACAGGCAGGGCAAAGCCGGCGCGCTGGAGCAATGCTCCGTAATCGCGAATATCGGCCATCGGGGCCACGCGCGGGCTGACGCCGCCCTCCAGCTCCATCTCGGCCTGCATGAAGGCTTCGCGCAGCTCCTGAAGCGTGGCGCCGCCGAGGACCGCCCCAAGGAACAGCCCGTCCGGCATGAGCGCGCGGCGAATCTGTATGAGCGCGCCCGGCAGATCATTGACGAGATGCAAGGAAAGCGGGGCGGCGATGAGGTCGAATGCGCCATCGCGGAAGGGAACGCACTCTTCGTCGCCGCAAAGCCGGAGGGCGGCACCCTCGCCGCCGAAGGGAGCGCCCGTCTGCATCACGACCTCGACATCGGCCGGCGGGCGTCCCCCTGCGCGGGCCTCGGCAAGCGGCGCATTATGCGCGCCGATCGTCAGAATGCGCGAAAAATCCCGCTGCACGCCCTGAAGCCGCTCGGCCATATCGTCCGCCGCCCGTCTCAGCAGGAAATCGGGCATGTCGCCGCGCCTTGCGGCACGCTCGCGCCGCTTGAGAAGCAGCTTGCGGTCGAAAAGATGCGGCGCGCTCAAGAGACGGCCCCAGTTTTGTTACGGTCTTGCTTCAGATGTAAGCCCGGCTAGCCTCAAACAAAAGAGGCAATGGAGGGGCTTTGTGAGTACGGCCGAAGAGCGTTCGAACGCCGCCGGTCTCGGCCGGATGGTCTCAGATCTGCGCCGCTGGTCGCTGGCAAATCTGCGCTATGCCACCGATCTCATTCTGCCGCCCATCTGCATCCATTGCCACACGCCGATTGCAGCTCATCGCGTCCTCTGCCCGGCCTGCTGGAAAGACGTCGATTTCATCACTCCTCCCCTTTGCGACCGGCTCGGCCTGCCGCTGCCTCATGCAGACGGAGAAACGGCGCTGTCCACGGCAGCATTGCGCGATCCGCCAATTTTTGGCCGCGCACGCGCCGCCGCCCGTTTCAATGGGGTCATGCGCACGCTCATTCACAGTTTCAAATATGGAGACCGGCACGAGGCATCGGACATGTTCGCCCAAATGATGCGCGCGGCCGGCGCCGGACTGCTGGAGGATGCGGATGTGCTCATGCCCGTGCCGCTCCACCCGAGAAAGCTTTCGCAGCGGCGTTACAATCAGGCGGCGATCCTTGCCGGGAGACTGTCCAGGCTCGCCAGGCTCCCGGCCGATATGACGAGCCTGCGCCGGGTCCGGCGAACGCCGAGCCAGGTTGGTCTGTCGGAAGCCGAACGGCAGAGCAATGTCGCCAATGCCTTCGCCATTGCGCCGAAGGCGGAGGGGCGCATTGCAGGCAAGCACATTCTGCTTGTCGATGACGTTATCACCACGGGCTCAACGCTCAGCGCCTGCGCCCGCGTGCTCAAGGAGGCCGGCGCGGCGGAAGTCAACTGTCTGGCGGTCGCCATGGCCGTCGGCGAAGACGAAGCCGGGGCCAGTTAGCCAGGTGAGCGGAACGCCGCCATCGCGATCGTCTTCGCACCGCTAGAGATTTCAGCATCGAGCCTGTGTTAATCTGCGTGGCAATCCTTGTGCCGGCAAGCCCTCGTGCTTGCGATCCTTAGATAAGAACAAGCAGGATTTCATGGACGAACAATCTCTGCGCGACGCCGCCCTCGACTATCACCGCCTCCCCAAACCCGGAAAGATTTCCGTGGTGCCGACGAAAGGCCTGATCAACCAGCTCGACCTTTCGCTCGCCTATTCGCCGGGCGTCGCCTATGCCTGCACGGCCATTGCCGAGGATGCACAGCAGGCGGCGGACCTCACCTCGCGCAGCAATCTGGTCGCCGTGATCACCAACGGCACCGCCGTTCTCGGCCTCGGCAATATCGGGCCGCTCGCCTCGAAGCCCGTCATGGAAGGCAAGGGCTGCCTGTTCAAGAAATTCGCCGGGATCGACGTTTTCGATATCGAGATCGCCGAGACGGACCCGCAGAAATTCATCGACATCGTCGCCGCGCTGGAGCCGACCTTCGGCGGCATCAATCTGGAAGACATCAAGGCGCCGGAATGTTTCACCATCGAGCGGACTCTGCGCGAAAGGATGAATATCCCGGTCTTTCATGACGATCAACACGGCACCGCGATCATCGTCGCGGCAGCGGTGCTGAATGGGCTGAGGTTTGCAGGGAAAGAGATTTCGCAGGTGAGGCTTGCCGGATCGGGGGCGGGCGCGGCGGCGCTGGCCTGTCTCGATCTGCTTGTCAGCTTCGGCCTCAGGCGCGAGAACATCTTCATTTCCGACATTGATGGCGTCGTCTTCAAAGGCCGCTCCGTCAATATGGACCCGGAGAAGGAGCATTACGCGCAGGAGACGAGCGCACGCAAACTTGCCGAGATCGTCAGAGATGCGGACATCTTTCTCGGCCTATCGGCGGGCGGCGTCCTGAAGCCCGAAATGGTCAAGGAAATGGCGCCGACGCCAATCATCATGGCGCTCGCCAATCCGATGCCGGAGATCATGCCGGACCTCGCCCATGAAGCGCGGCCCGACGCGCTGATCTGCACCGGCCGGTCGGACTATCCGAACCAGGTCAACAACGTCCTTTGCTTTCCTTATATCTTCAGGGGGGCGCTCGATGTCGGCGCGACCGCCATCAACGAGACCATGAAGAAAGCGGCGGTCGGCGCCATCGCCGATCTCGCCCATGCCGAAGTTTCCGACATCGTGGCGTCGGCCTATTCCACGCAGCCGACGGGTTTCGGCCGCGACTATCTGATCCCGAAGCCGTTCGATCCGAGGCTCATCGAAAAAATCGCTCCCGCCGTCGCGCAAGCCGCCATGGATAGCGGCGTCGCGGCGCGCCCCATCGCCGATATGGAAGCCTACCGGCAGAAGATGGCGCGGTTCGTCTATCATTCCGGGGCCAGCATGAAGCCGGTCTTCGATGCCGCCAAGGCCGCGCCACAGCGCGTTGCCTATGCCGAGGGCGAAGAGGAGCGCGTGCTGCGCGCCGCGCAGGTCGTCGTAGACGAGGGGCTCGCATTCCCCGTGCTCATCGGCCGCGCCGACATCATCGCTCAGCGCATCGAGAATTTCGGTCTGCGCCTGAAGCTGGGGGAGAATTGCGAGGCAGTGAATATTCTGAGCGATCCGCGCTATCGCGAGGTCGTCGCCGAATATCATGAGCTGTGCAAGCGGAAAGGCGTAACGATCGATATCGCCAAGGAAGCAATGCGCACGCTGCCGACGCTGATCGGCGCCATTCTCCTGCGCCGGGGCGATGTCGATGCGATGCTGTGCGGAACCACGGGCGTCTATTCCGAGCATCTGCGTTTCGTCCGCGATGTGATCGGCTTGCGCTCAGGCGCGAAGACGCTGGCGGCGATGAATATGCTGATGCTGTCCGACCGGCAGATCTTCATCTGCGATACGCAGGTCAACCGGAATCCGACGGCGGAGCAGCTCGCCGAGATCACCTCGCTGGCGGCGGACGAACTGCGGCGCTTCGGCGTCACGCCGCGCGCAGCTCTCCTTTCGCATTCCAACTTCGGTGCATCGGATAGTCCGTCCGCCCAGCTCGTGCGCGACGCCCTGGCGTTGATCGAGACGCGCACGCCCGATCTGGAGATCGAGGGCGAAATGCATGGCGATGCAGCCTTGTCGGCCGGGATCCTGGAGCGTGCCTTTTCCGACGCGCGTCTGACGGGCCAGCCCAATCTCCTGGTGATGCCTAATCTCGACGCCGCCAACATCTCCTATAATCTGCTGAAAGTGGCAGCGGGCAACGGCATCACGGTCGGGCCCATTCTGCTTGGGACGGCGCAGCCCGTTCACATCATCGAGCCGTCCGCGAGCGTGCGCCGCATCGTCAATATGACGGCTCTCGTCGTCGTGGATGCCGCTTCGCAGCGCGCGGATGTCTAGCGGCATGGCCGGCTCGGACGAATCCTCGGCACTTGCGTCAATGGAACGCTTGGGATATGTTGGCTGAAGATTTTCGATTTTCTTCACTCATCAGCGAGTGGCCATGAACCCCAACAGATGACAGCACAACCAGCCCAAATCGACCCAAGACAGAAAATCCTGACGGAGGCCGAGCGCCTGTTCCGTCACTACGGCTATTCCAAGACGACGATGGCCGATATTGCCCAAGCCTGCCGGATGTCGCCGGCCAATCTCTACCGGTTCTTCGAGTCCAAATCGGCGCTCATGGAGGCAATTTGCGGCATGGTCACAGGCAGCGCCGAACAGCGCCTGGCGGAAATTGCCGCTGCCGATGAGCCGGCATCACGCCGCCTGGAGCGCTTCATCGAAGAGATTTACCAGCACACGCTGGAAAACCTTCTCGACCACCGTAAGGTTCACGAGATGGTGGTCGTCGCCATGGAAGAGCAATGGCATGCGATCAAGGCGCACCTCGACCGGGTCTGCGGCCATCTGCAGAAGATTATCGAGGACGGCATCGCTTCGGGCGAGTTCGCGAAGCAGGATCCGGCGCGGGCGGCCCGATGCGCTCAAAGCTCGATGGCCTTTCTGTGCCATCCCGTGATCGTGGCTCAGAAGCTCGACGATGCAGACCGCACGACACCGAAAGAATTTGCTGAATTTCTCATAAAGGCCCTGAAGGGCGCATGATCAGGACTGGAGGTCCCTCATGAAGCGAGCTGGCAGGATGCGGCATTTTTTTTGGCCAGAGACTGAAGAAAAACGAATTTCTTCAATGTTTTTCATTCATAACTCAGCCTTCAGAATTATGGGCGTGGCGGCCCTCGCTTTCAGCCTTGCCGCCTGTCAGGAAGAGGCCCAAGGCGAACAGACCGTCAGGCCGGTGAAGGCTGTCGTGGTCCACAAGAATTCCGGAAAGGTGGCGAAGCGCTTCTCCGGTGACATCCGAGCCCGGACGGAAAGCACGCTGGGCTTTCGCATTCCCGGCAAGATCGTGGACCGGCTCGTCGATATTGGCGACGACGTGAAAGCCGGACAGGTGATCGCAAGGCTCTACGACACCGATCTGGTGCTCAGCGAGAGCAGCGCCCGCGCCGCCGTTGCGTCTGCCAGAACGAGGCTCGCCGTTGCCAGGGATGCGCTTGCGCGAGCCGAAAAGCTCCAGCCGAAAGGCTATACGCCAAGCGCCGTCGTCGATCAGCGCAAGCTCGAAGTCGACGCGGCGGAGGCGGCCCTCAAGGCAGCTACGGCGCAGGCGCGGCAGGCGGCGAACGCCACGGCCTATGCGGTCCTGAAAGCCGACAAAGCCGGCATCGTCACCGAGGTGCAGGCCGAGGCCGGCCAGGTCGTTGCCGCGGGAACGCCCGTGGTCTCGGTCGCGGAATCGGGCGACTTGGAAGTCGCGCTCAGCGTGCCGGAGCAGGATGTCACACAGCTCCAGAAAGGCCAGCCGGCGGAGCTGACGCTCTGGGCGAATGGCGATATCAACGCCAAAGGCGCCATCAGCGAAATCGCGGGCCAGGCCGATCCGGGCTCGCGCACTTACGCCGTCAGGGTTGCCATCTCCGATCCGCCCGCTGCGATGCGTCTCGGAATGACGGCGACCGTGACCCTCCGCTTGAATTCTCAATCGCCCAATCTTCCAGTGCCGCTGCCGGCCCTCACTGACTTCGAAGGACGCAAGGCCGTCTTCGTCGCGGATCGCACATCCTCGAAAGTCAGTCACCGTTTCGTCGAGACGGACGGCGTGACGGCCGATGCGGTGAAGGTCATCTCGGGCCTCGCGCCGGGGGAGGTCGTCGTCACCGGCGGCGTTCAGTTCCTTACCGACGGCATGCGGGTGCGTCTGCCGGAGAGCGTCGTGCAAAGGGCCTCCGCCGCACAAACCCGGTCAGATCGTTAATTACGGCTTCCCGTCGGTGAGGATCAAATCATGTCGAAGCCTTTCATTATGCCCGGTCCACGGTCGCGTGGCTTCAATCTCTCAAGCTGGGCCATTCGGCACGGCAGTCTGACGCGGTTCCTCGTCGTGCTCATCCTGGCGGCGGGAGCCTTGTCGCTGTTCAGCATGGGGCAGAAGGAAGACCCCGATTTCACATTCCGGCTCATGGTCATCCAGACCGCCTGGCCCGGCGCCTCGACGGAGGAGATGCAGAACCAGGTCGTCGATAAGATCGAACGCAAGGTTCAGGAGACGCCGCATCTCGACTTTGTGCGCTCCTATACGCGGCCGGGCCACGCGGTCATCTTCGTCAATATCAAAGGCGAGGCGCGCGGCCGGGAGATTACCGACGCCTTTTACGAAGTGCGCAAAAAGGTCGGAGACATCCGGCACACATTACCGGCCGGCGTCGTCGGTCCGTTCTTCAATGACGAGTTCGGCGACACCTATGTCACGCTTCATGCGCTCACCGGCGACGGCTTCTCCTATCCGGAGCTGAAAGACCGCGCGAAACGGATCCGGGATTTGCTTCTCAGGGTCGAGGGCGTCGAGAAGGTCGATCTGATCGGCACACAGGACGAGAAGGTCTTCATCGAAGTCTCTTCGAAGGTCCTTGCCGAACGGAACCTCTCCCCGCTCGCTATTCGCGACGCATTGGCGGCGCAGAACACTCTCGTGCCCGCCGGCCGCGTCGAGAGCGACGAACGCTCGGTGCGCCTCGATGTCGATGGATATCTCTTGACCGTTGAAGAGATCAGGAACCTTCGCCTGCGCGTCGGCAATGACACCATTCGGCTCGGAGATATTGCCACGGTCAGGCGGGGGCTCGAAGACCCGCCCGTCGCGAAAGCCCGCTTCCAAGGCCGGGAAGCCGTGATCATCGGCGTGGTGATGGCCGACGGCGCCAAGGTCACCGAAGTGGGCGGGGCGATCGATGCGGTGCTGAAGAAAGTGCAATCGGAGCTGCCGATCGGCCTCGAACTGGGCCAGATTGCCGATCAGCCGGAGGTCGTGAGGGAATATGTGGGCGAGTTTCTGAAGGTTCTCGCCGAGGCGCTTCTCATCGTCCTGACGGTTTCCTTTCTTTCGCTCGGCTGGCGAGCCGGCCTCGTGGTTGCGCTCACCATTCCGCTGGTCCTTGGCGCAACCTTCCTCACCATGTCGCTGATGGGCATCGATTTACAGCGCATCTCGCTCGGCGCGCTGATTATCGCCCTCGGCCTTCTGGTCGATGACGCGATGATCGCCATCGAGATGATGGAACGCAAATTGCGGGAGGGCTTCGACAGGCTGAGCGCCGCGAGCTTCGCCTACCAATCGACGGCCTTTCCCATGCTAACCGGCACGCTGATCACGGTTTCCGGCTTCATTCCCGTCGGCTTTGCCGCCTCGACCGCCGGCGAATATGTCGGCTCGCTCTTCTGGGTCGTCGCTATTCCACTGATCATTTCGTGGTTCGCGGCCATCTATTTCACGCCCTGGATCGGCCATGCGCTGCTCAAAGTTCACAAAGCGCCGAAGACACCCAGGCATGAGCCGTTCAAGGGGCCGTTCTATCAGCGCCTGGAGCGCGTCATCGCTTGGTGCGTAAGACGCCGCCGGGTGGTCGTCGCCATGACGCTTGCGGCTTTCGTCGCTGGCATCGGCGGCTTCGCCTTCGTGCAGCAGCAGTTTTTCCCGGCCTCCAACCGGCCTGAACTGCTCGTGGATCTGTGGCTGCCCGAGGGCACCTCGTTCGAGCGGACGCAGAGCCAAGCGAAACGCGTCGAAGCGGACGTGCTGGGCGATCCTGACGTCGCATTCGTCACCACCTTCATCGGCGAAGGCGCGCCGCGCTTTTATCTGCCGCTCGTCCGGCAGCTACGCAATCCGAATTTCGCCCAGCTTCTCGTCATGCCGAAATCGCTGGAGCAGCGCGACCCTGTCATCGACCGGATCCGCAAGCGGCTCGGCGAGCACTATCCCGACATCCGTTACAAGGTGGACCGCCTCTTCAATGGTCCGCCGGTCGGCTGGCCCGTCCAGATCCGCGTCACCGGGCCGGATCGCGACGAAGTCGGCAGGATCTCGGCCGAAGTGACGAGGGTCATGCGCGAGCATCCTCTGGTCGATACGGTTCACAATGACTGGCTGGAGCCTGTCCCTGCCTTCAAGCTCGAAATCGACCAGGACCGGGCGCGCGCCATCGGCGTAAGCTCGCAAGCGGTGCGCCAGACGCTGCAATCCGTGCTGACGGGCATCACGATCGGCGAGTTTCGCGAAGGCGAGGAAACCATCGGGGTCGTTCTGCGCGATCCGGCAGCGAGCGAGAACAGGCTGAGCGCGGTCGAGAATGCCTATGTCAAGACCGTGAACGGGGACGCCGTGCCACTGACGCAGATTGCGAAAATCAACGTGGTTCTCGAGCCCGGCATCGAATGGCGGCGCTCCCGCCTCCCGACAATCACCGTGCGCGGAACAGTGCCGGACAATGTTCAGTCGCCGGATGTGACAAAGGCGATTTATGCGCAGCTCAAGCCGCTCAGGGACGCCCTACCTATTGGCTATGGAATTGAGATGCAAGGCGCCGTAGAAGAATCGGCGAAAAGTCAGGCCTCGATCAATGCGAAAATGCCGGTCATGCTGCTGTTCATCGTGCTTCTCCTGATGATCCAACTGCAGCATGTTGGGAAGACGATGATGGTGCTCGCAACGGGACCGCTTGGCCTGATCGGCGCTTCGGCGGCGCTCCTGGCTTTCCAGGCACCATTCGGATTTGTCGCCATTCTCGGCGTCATAGCCCTCGCCGGCATGATCATGAGAAACAGCGTCATTCTCGTCGATCAGATCCAACAGGATCTCGATGCGGGCCTGCCGATGCGCGAGGCCATTGTGAGTTCGACCGTGCGCCGCTTCCGTCCGATCGTTTTGACCGCAGCGGCAGCCGTGCTCGCCCTTATTCCGCTATCCACATCGCTCTTTTGGGGGCCGATGGCGAAAGCGATGATGGGAGGCCTTATTGCCGGCACGATTTTGACTTTGACCTTCCTGCCTGCCCTCTACGCCCTCTCTTTTGGCATTGAGGGAAAGGCAGGTAAAGGTCAAGGAGCGCCGGAGCAGTCCGCTGACCCCGAACAGCGTCCTGTTCCGGCGTATCCATTCACTCGGGCAGGAGAGTAGGTTCGGGCCTAGCGCAACGCGCGTTCAAGCATGTCCCCGCGGAGGCGGGGATAGACGCGGGAACAGTTGCGCGCGCCTTTTGATATAGATCAACTTGACCTCGTCCAGTTGATTCCAATTGAACGAGGGTTGATCCAGCGCAACGCGCGTCCGAATGGACGCGGGAACAGTTGCGCTCGTCTTTTGAAAAAGATCAACTTGACCTCGTTCAGTTGATTCCAATTGAACGAGGGTTGATCTAACCACGCCGTCATGAGGGCCGCATTTCGGCGGCCGTCACGCTGGGTCGGGGCGGAGATAGCCCAGGACAACATCCATGATGTGCCGAAGGCGCTTGTCGAGCGCGGCGGGCGTCGCCAGATCGCAGCCCGCAAGGCTCGATAGCGTATAGCATGTGCCGATATAGTACGATGCGAGTGAGACTATCGTCAGATAGAGGTGAAACGGATCGACGCGCTGTCTGAAAACGCCCTCGCGCTGGCCGCGTTCGAGCACGTCACTCAGAAGCTCCATGAGCGGAGCATTCGCGTCCCGGATACGATCCGACCGGAGGGCGTATTTGCCGTCAAGCATATTCTCCGTCGCCATGAGGCTCAGAAGCTCCGGATGGTGGAGGTAATAGTCCCAGGTGAACAAAACCAGCTTATCGATCGCTTCCTTGGGCGGAAGATCGGAGAGCCTTAGCTGCTGAGTCTGCGCCGCTCGAAGCGAGGTATAGACGCGCTCCAGCACCGCGACATAGAGCTCATCCTTCTTGCCGAAATAGTGGTAGAGCATGCGTTTGTTGACGTTTGCCCGTTCGGCGATTTCGTTGACGCTCGCCCCGGCAAAACCTTTGGCCACGAACTCGTCCGTCGCTGCGTCCAAAATGGCGCGCCGCGTCCGGTCGGGATCCCGCTGTCCCGGCATTCTGGTTACGGTCATTGTGTTCGGATCATCACCGCAGCTATGGAACTCTGGCCTGCCAGGCCGCGCAGTCACAACATCCATCGGTCTACTCCGTACCAACGTCGTCCGCCCGATCGGCCGGGAAGATCGACTACCGCGTTGAGTCCGCTCAATCCAATGCGGAGTGGGTGACGGATTCTCGCTCATCCGATCCGACCGCGCGTGATGTGGCGACAAACGCCTCGGCACGCCATTTCGAATCGATCCCGTCCATACATTGATTACGCTTGAAGCGCGCAGACGGATCACTTCGAGGTCGATTTCTTTTCGCTGCATCTTCGCAGCCGGTGATTTTTGTTCAGATGGCGTAAATCGGTTTCTCCGCCTGTCGACAGTCTCTGAGGCAAAAATTCGTTGCCTGATCATGGTCGCAGAAAGAGGGCTGCCGGGTTAAGGGCGGGCGAAAGAGGCGGTCTTCCGCTCCGACGGCTCAGATTGCGGGGCGGGCTTGTCATGCGACGGGCTTGAAAATCGCCGGCATTGCGCACACACTAAAGTTTGACCCGAGGGGGGCCGGCGGCAGCCGGCTGAGATCGAACTGACGCCCGTTCGACCACCCTTTGAACCTGATCCGGCTCGTACCGGCGAAGGGACGGAGTAATGGACGCGGACCAACACTATCCCCAAATCGAGACGAGGCGACTGAAGCTCCGTCCCTGGCGTGACGCAGATCGTGAGCCATGGGCGGCGATGAACGCCGATCCGCTTGTCAGGGAATATCTTCCAGGCACGCTCAATCGCGAGGAAAGCGATGCCTCGCTGGACAGTCTCAACGCGCATATCACGCGGCATGGCTTTGGCTTCTGGGCGCTTGAAGACCGCACGAGTGGAGAATTCCTCGGTTTTACGGGACTGGTCCATACGCCCTTCACTGCGCATTTCACGCCCTGTGTCGAGATCGGCTGGCGGCTGGCGCGGCGCCATTGGGGCAAAGGCTATGCCAGCGAGGCCGCGCGAGCATCGCTCGACTACGGCTTCAGCACGCTGGGCCTGACAGAAATCGTTTCATTCGCCGTTGCCGCGAATATGCGCTCGCGCCGCGTTATGGAGCGCATCGGCATGACGCACGAACCGGACGGCGACTTCGATCACCCGAACCTTCCCGTCGGCCACGCCTGCCGCCGTCATGCATTCTACCGCATCACGGCAGCGGCACACGCAAACGGAAACGCCGTCAATATCAACGAGGAAATGCAATCATGAACGTCGTCGTCGATCCGAAATCCGTCCACCCCGTCGAGGTTACGACCGGGCCGATCTCCGGCTCGCGCAAAGTCTATGCAACCATAGATGGGCTGAATGTGCCGCTGCGCGAGATTGCGCTGCATCCGAGCGCGAATGAGCCGCCGGTGCGCGTTTACGACAGCTCCGGGCCTTATACGGAGGATGATGCAAAGATCGACGTCGAGCGCGGCCTGCCGCGTTCGCGCGAGGCTTGGGTGAAGGCGCGCAGCGTGGAAGCTTACGAAGGGCGCGACGTCAAGCCCGAGGACAACGGCAATGCGGGCAAGGCGCTGGCGCGGGAGTTTCCGATTCGTCACATGCCCTATCGCGGGCTTCCAAACCCCTCACCCTATCCCTCTCCCCTTGGGAGAGAGGACGATACTGCGAGCTCGCAACCACTCCCCCTCCCATTGGGAGAGGGTCGGGGTGAGGGGGTAAGATCTCACGGCATCACCCAGCTTGAGCTGGCGCGGGCAGGCGTTATCACCGAGGAAATGCACTATATCGCGGCGCGCGAAAATCTGGCCCGGGACGTTGCGCTGGAGCGGGCGGCCGAAGCGCTGGCCGATGGCGAGAGCTTCGGCGCGTCGATCCCCGAGCACATCACACCGGAATTCGTGCGCTCCGAAGTGGCGCGCGGGCGGGCGATCATTCCGTCCAATATCAACCATCCCGAGCTGGAGCCGATGATCATTGGCCGGAACTTCCTGACCAAGATCAACGCCAATATCGGCAACTCCGCCGTGACGTCCTCGGTCGAAGAAGAGGTGGAGAAGATGGTCTGGGCGATCCGCTGGGGCGCCGACACTGTGATGGATCTGAGCACCGGCCGCAACATCCACAACACGCGCGAATGGATCGTCCGCAATGCGCCCGTGCCGATCGGGACCGTGCCGATCTATCAGGCGCTGGAGAAGGTGGACGGCGATCCGGTCAAGCTCGACTGGGAGGTCTACAAGGACACGCTGATCGAGCAATGCGAGCAGGGCGTCGATTATTTCACCATCCATGCCGGCGTGCGGCTGCGCTATGTGCCGATGACGGCGAAGCGCGTGACGGGCATTGTCTCGCGCGGCGGCTCGATCATGGCGAAGTGGTGCCTCGCCCATCACCGCGAGAGCTTCCTCTATGAGCGGTTCGAGGAGATTTGCGACATCATGCGCCGCTACGATGTGAGCTTCTCGCTGGGCGACGGACTGCGTCCCGGCTCGATTGCCGACGCCAATGACGAGGCGCAATTCGCCGAGCTGGAAACGCTCGGTGAGCTGACGAAAATTGCCTGGGCGAAGGGCTGTCAGGTGATGATCGAAGGGCCGGGCCATGTGCCGATGCACAAGATCAAGGTCAATGTCGAGAAGCAGCTGGCCACCTGCGGCGAGGCGCCGTTCTACACGCTCGGTCCGCTCGTCACCGACATTGCGCCGGGCTACGATCACATCACCTCAGGCATCGGCGCGGGCATGATCGGCTGGTTCGGCACGGCCATGCTCTGCTATGTGACGCCCAAGGAGCATCTCGGCCTGCCCAACCGCGATGATGTGAAAACAGGAGTGATCACCTACAAGGTCTCAGCCCATGCGGCGGATCTGGCCAAGGGCCATCCGGCGGCGCAGCTCCGCGACGACGCGATTTCACGCGCGCGTTTCGACTTCCGCTGGGAGGACCAGTTCAACCTCTCGCTCGACCCGGACACGGCGCGTTCGATGCATGACGAGACCCTGCCGAAAGAGGCGCACAAGGTTGCGCATTTCTGCTCGATGTGCGGCCCGAAATTCTGCTCGATGGAGATCACGCAGCAGGTCCGCGACTATGCGGCCAAGCTGAACGCGCCGATCGAGGCTGCCAAGGAAGAGGGCATGGCCGAGATGAGCGAGAAGTTCAAGGAGATGGGTGGGGAGGTGTATGTGACAAGAGAATAGGATAAATGAGTTACGTTATTCGCCGACCAATTATTTTGTTGTCTCGGTTGGTCGCAACAGAATATCCATGTTTAAGTTTGTCTTTCAATCGTTCTTTATCACCAAACACTTCTCGGTTATGAATACGTATCAAGGTAATATCAAATCTTTGACAATCAGCCTCTTTCATTCTGTCTCGTTGTCTCTGGTTAGGGTTTTTGTGATAATAACCATCAACTTCTATCGCAAGCCTGACTTCTGGAAAGAAGAAATCTACAATCCATTTTCCACTAATAGGGTACTGAGTTTTAAATTTATTTTTAAATAAGCTATGATTAGCTAAAATTAACTCTAGTCTCCGCTCCGCTGGAGTAGGGATAGCTCGATTCCTTTCTGCATAAATACGGATATTGCTTTTTGGATACTTTAGTGGCGCATATTTCCCCTCATAAACGACCGAGGGCACTACGGTTGTCGACCGGTAAGGTTTGTTGCGGTTTTTATCACCGGTGAATTTTCGCCATTTCCCCATTTTACCCCACACTGCCTCCGCTCTCGGAAAAACATTCTCATATTCGCAGGCGTCGCCGTCCCAATCCTGAGGATAGTTGAGCCTACTACGATGAAACGAATCAAATTCCGGGACAACGACTGAACAGCATTTGTCTTCGCTCAACGCCATCCTACCTTCGCGCCGATATCATACGGGTTCTATCGCGGAGGGCCCGTAGGAGAGGCTTTTTCCAAGGCTCTGTTGGTTTCGCCTACGCTACACGCCGCCGGACCGCGTAGGATGGGTTGAGCACAGCGAAACCCATCAAATCTTTCGCAAATCATTGATGGGTTTCAGCCCCGCTTGCGCGGGCTTCTACCCATCCTACTCACCAAATTCGCAATCATCTTCCTCGAAATCGCCGCCCCAATCTTCCGGGTAAATGCCGAGTTTGACCATCCGGTGGAACGAAGAATACGGCCAATCTCGCGCGCTCCGCACATACCCATGTTTGACCGGATTGAAATGGATGTAATCGACATGGCGCGCGAAATCCCGCTCGTCGCGGATGGTGTGCTCCCAGAAGCGCCGCTGCCAGAGGCCGCGTTCGCCTTTGCTCTGGCGGCTTTTCGATATGCGCTCGGTGGCGGGCAATGACCGCGAGACGGCGGATTTGATCAGACGCCATCTCGTTGAGAAATCGGCATCGTCCTCCGGCAAGCGCCATATCGTGTGCAGGTGGTCAGGCAGGACGACGATCGCCACTGTCTCGAACGGATGCCGCGCTCTCGTATATCGAAATGCGGAGCGTAGGCGGCTGATATTCTCGGTCAAAAGCGATGAACGACGATCCACCAGGTTCAGCGTGAAGAAATAAGTCCCTCCCGCTGTAAAGTTCCGCCGGTAATTGGTCATTGCGCGTGCTGCGTTCTCGACGAATTGATGGGTTTCGCGAGTGCTCAACCCATCCTACCGCTCATGCTGAAGCCGGGCCATCCGGTGAAATGACGAACAGTGAAATGTTCTGACAAGCACAACAAACTCCGGGGACAATCACCGGCAGGCCCATTTCTGCACATTTCGACTCCAGCTAACATATTGCCTCACGTCAGCAATTCGCCGGAGCTTCCGACATGCCACAGACCGACACACTGATCCTGCGCGCCGCGTTTGAACATGACAAATCCATCTACCGGGACATCGAGATCGAGGGCTCCAAAACCCTCTACAAACTCGCTAAGGCGATCCTCGATTCATTCGGCTTCGATTTCGACCATGCATTCGGCTTCTATAGCGGCCTGACGCCCCGGAAGATGTACGACGCCATGCCCAGATACGAATTGTTCGCCGATATGGGTGAGGCCGATCCGGGCGTTCTTGGCGTGGAGAAGACGACGATCGCGCAGGCGTTTCCTGAAGCCGGACACAAGATGATATTCCTGTTCGACTATGGCGATGAATGGCTCTTTCGCGTGAGCCTGAAGGAACAGAGCACAAAGCAGCCGAAGACCCGTTACCCGCGCGTCGTCGCCTCGAAGGGCGAAGCGCCGGAGCAATATCCCGATCCCGACGATTACGATGAGGAGGAATTGGCGACCTACGGGATGAATCCGCGGACGGGCGAGAAGATATATTTCGGGAAATAGTTCGTAGGATGGGTTTGAGCCCCCGCGAAACCCATCAAATGCTCTGCAATCTATTGCTGGATATCAGCCCGCCTGAACTGTCTTCAACCCATCCTACGGGATCAGGCAATCCGCCAAAATGCGTGGTATGTTATGATCAACACCGCATAACAAGGAAACAGCCAATGGATGCCGATGCACTCAAAGCCATGCAGGCCCCGATCAAGGAGCGCTATCGCGATACACCTGATGCGGCGCTGATCACGTTGAAAGCTGAGGGCACGGTCGGCGAGGGCGTGACCTGCTCGGTGCAGACGTCCAAGGCGCTAATCGAGGCGGGACTGCATCCAGCGACGGGCGGGACAGGTATGCATGCCTGTTCGGGCGACATGTTGCTGGAAGCGCTGGTTGCCTGCGCGGGCGTGACGCTGAATGCGGTGGCGACGGCGCTCGGCCTCGATATCGGTGAGGCAAAGGTGCGCGCCGAGGGCGATCTCGATGTTCGCGGTACGCTGGGCGTCGCCAGGGATGCGCCGGTCGGTTTCCGCGACATCCGGCTAGTCTTCGACATTGACGGCAATCTCACCGATGAGCAACGTGACACGCTGTTGAAGCTCACCGAGCGGTACTGTGTCGTCTATCAAACCCTGCGAAACACACCCGCGATCGAGGTCTCCATGCGCGTAACGGCGTGATCGAAGATCGCGGCCGCTGTCCGACGGCGCCCATCCACATTGGCTGAAACCATCACCCGCGGCTCTCGCCGCACCGATTGGCGCAATGCCGTGCAAAGCAACATCCCGCGCTTGCCCTCGCGGCACCTTCCGCCGCAATGAGCCCAGAGACTTCGCCGGCAAGATGCAAGGAAGCGCGGCTTGCCCGAGGCCCCGCGCTCTCCGCAATCCCTGTGACTATTTCAACGGCTCGAAAACGCGCTGAAGGCTGTAGTTCAAGCCAACCTTCAGCGTGTGAATGTCGTTTTCATGCCGGAACACATCGCCGTCCGTATTCCGGGAATGGTCCTCGCCGAAATCCATGTAGAGATATTCGACTTTCATCGACATGTTGGGCTGGAAAGCGAACTCCGCACCGGCGCCTAACGCCCAGCCGCTCTTCACCTCGCGCAGCTTGGTGAAATCGTCCGAGTCAATTGCGCCGCTGGTAATGGCACCGGCCCGATTTTCGATATCGGCAAGAGCGAGACCGCCTTTGCCGTAGAACAGCCAGCGATCCTCGCCATAGCCGAGCCGAGCCGTCAGCGTCCCATAGCCACCATAGTCGGCCGTCGTAAATGCGCTTAACGACCTCTGGCTATCATCGGCGCCGAGATAGCCGATATCCGACTCTACGCCGGCAACGAAGGCATCCGTCTGCCAATTATAGCCAAGCGTGACGCCGCCGAGCCAGCCATTCGGCTCGATGGCGAACCCACCCGCGCCATTGAACGCGTCGCCATTCCCCGCGCCCGGCACGTTGAATGACGAGGACGATCCCCAGCCATAACCGAGATGGCCACCGATATAGAATCCTGTCCAGGAGAAATAAGCCGGGGGAACGACGATCGGATCGCCGTAATCCTTATAGCTTCGATTGTAGTCCCCGAGATCCGCTGCACTGGCCGGGCTCCAGGCAGCCGCCGCTGAGGCGAACGCGAACACGAAACGCGACGCCACACAAACATACTTGCACATTGTTCTTACACACCCTCAACACTGATCTGAACAAACCCACTGATCCCGCCCCACGGTCAAAACGCATACGCCACGGCTCCGCAGGTCCGAGCGACGCGCGCACTTTACACGTTCCTTCGCGTTTAGGTTGAAATTATCCAAAGATATTCGCTTATAAATTGTATTTTACATCTCCGCTGCGGCCATTCTGCAACTTATGCGAGCGGTTTCTTCAAGAGCTTTGTCCTCAATTGATCCCATTCGGGCGCGTATGATGACCGGTATCGGGACAAAACCGCCGCCGCGAAAGGGAAGACTACATGCTTCGCCAGCCATCCTTGTCTAACTTCCCGCGTCTCTCGAACCTTCGCACCGCCGCCTGCGCCGCCGCCATCGTCGGGATGCTCGTGGCTGCCCTGCCGGCCCATGCGCAGCGCGCCGATGATCCGGCCGCGGCCGCCCTGATCTCCCGGAACGACCGCTTTCATCCGGTGGTCGCGAAGAACGGCATGGTCGCGGCGCAGGACCGGATCGCGGCCGACGTCGGCGCGGAGATCCTCCGCAAGGGCGGCAATGCCGTCGATGCGGCGGTCGCGACCGGTTTCGCATTGGCCGTGACGCATCCGCAAGCGGGCAATCTCGGTGGCGGCGGCTTCATGCTGATCGCGCTGGCGAAGGAAAAGAAGGTCGTCGCGATCGACTATCGCGAAATGGCGCCGAAAGCGGCGACGCGCGACCTGTTCATCGGCGCCGATGGCGACGTGGACAACAAAAAGGCCCGCTTCAGCCGGGCGTCCGCGGGCGTTCCGGGCACGGTCGCGGGCATGATCCACGCGCTCGAAAAATACGGCACGATGAGTCTTGCCGATGCCCTCGCCCCCGCCATCCGCCTTGCCGAAGAAGGCTTTCCGATTCCCTGGGGCCTCGCCTTTGCCCTGGCGCGCAGCCGGGACCGCTTTGCCAAAGATCCCTCATCGGTGAGCTACTTCCTGCACGCGGACGGCCGCCCCTACAATGTGGGGGAAAGGCTGAGACAGCCGGACCTAGGCGGCACGCTGCGCGCAATTGTCGAACGCGGCCGCGAGGGCTTCTATCAAGGCCCGGTTGCCGACCGGATCGTCGCGGAAATGAAGCAGGGAAACGGGCTGATCACGCTCGACGACCTGAAGAATTACCGCGTTGTCGAGCGCGAGCCGGTGCGCGGGACGTTCCGCGGCTATGAAATCGCCTCCATGCCGCCGCCATCCTCGGGTGGAACGCATCTCGTCCAGATGCTGAACATCCTCGAAGGTTACGACCTCAAAGCCACCGGGCATAACAGCGCCGATTACATCCACAGGCTCGTCGAGGCCATGCGCCGCGCCTATGCGGACCGGGCAAAGCATATGGGTGATCCGGATTTCTGGGACGTCCCCGTTGCAGGTCTGACGAGCAAGGCTTATGCGGATCGGCTTCGGCAAGGCATCGATCTGAAGAAGGCCTCCAAATCGTCCGACATCTCCGCCGGAACGCCGCCTGCCAAGGAGAGCCAGGACACGACCCATTTTTCCGTCATGGACAAGGACGGCAATGCCGTCGCCAATACCTTTACGATCAACTTCGCCTTCGGCAGCGGGTACTCGGTCGACGGAGCCGGCTTTCTGCTCAACAACGAAATGGACGATTTTGCCGCCAAGCCGGGCGTGCCGAATGCCTACGGCCTCGTCGGGGGCGACGCCAATGCGATCGAGGCGCAAAAGCGCCCGCTGTCCTCGATGACGCCGACCATTGTCCTGAAGGATGGCGAGCCCTTCATCGCCACGGGCAGCCCAGGCGGCAGCACCATCATTACGGTCGTCATGCAGGTTCTGCTCAATGTGCTCGAATTCGACATGAACATCGCCGAGGCAACCGCCGTGCCGCGCATCCACCATCAATGGCTGCCGGACAATGTCATCACCGAGGAAGGAGTCTCGGTCGACACGCTGCGCCTGTTGGAGGAACGCGGCTTCGTTCTGCCGAAGGACGAAAGCGGGCATTTCGTCCATCGCGTGCTGGGGCGGACCAATTCCATCCTGCGCAAGGATGGCTATCTGCTCGGGGCGGCCGACCCGCGCGCGGCGGATGGCGCCGTCGCGGCATATTGAGCATACAGCGCCAGCGACGCGGCGCCACCGTCGCGGCGTGAGGCGGCACGGCTGTCAGGCCTCGAATTGTTCCAATCCAATTTGGTGACGAAAGGGCGCGCCCGATTCGGCCCGGTCCTTTTCGCTTGCCGGGCAGGCAACTCCGCATCACGCGCTCTGCCGCCTTCAATTCGCCGCACGACGCGCGATTCTTCATCAGCTGTACAGTTTTTCGCTGGCACGCTTGTGATCCGAGTTGAATTGCAGAGATCGCCCCTCACGGCGAAAGTTATTCTACAAAACCAATCGAGCGAAGCTCAAACTTCCGCGATCCGTCCGCAATATCGGCGCGTTGCGCGCCCCTAGGCGATTCCGGGTGAGCGAATAAAGGAGTGAAGGGTGCAGACAGACCGCTTTTATGGGCAGCATGCAAGCGATTCCGCGGCGGCGGTGGCCGCCTTCGAAAATGCGGTCGAGGCCGTCGCCGCCCACCGGCCACTCGGCGATACGCTGAAGCAGGCACTCATAGCCGATCCCGATCTGGTCGCGGCGCATGCTCTGTGCGCTTTTGGCAATATCATGCTGGCCCGGCGAGAAGCCGTCTCGCAGGCGAAGGACTATTGGCATTCGACGAAAAAAGCGGCGGCAAGCCGCAAGGCGCTGACCCCGAGCGAAACGGCCTTGGTCGAGGCGCTCGAACAAGCCGTCGCCGGCTATTCCCGGCGCGCGGCGGAGCGGCTCGAACTTCATTTGGAAACAGCCCCTGAAGACTTCCTCAGCGCCAAGATCGCCCACGCCCTTCGCTTCATGCTGGGCGACCGGCAGGCAATGCTCCGGCTGACCGGCGACCTCGTCTTGCGCGCCCCGGAGAGCGGCGCCGGCTATGGCTTCCTGCTCGGCTGCCACGCCTTCGGCCTTGAGGAAAGCGGCGCCTATGCGGAGGCGGAGACCGTCGGGAAAAGAGCGGTCGAGATCGAACCCGCCGACAGTTGGGGCCTGCACGCCGTTTCGCACGTCTTCGAGATGACCGGCCGCGTGGATGAGGGGCGGGACTGGCTCAACGCCTCCCGGCCGGTCTGGTCCCGCTGCAACAATTTCTCTTTTCACATGGCCTGGCATTTGGCGCTCCTGCATCTGGAACGCGGCGAATATGACAAGGTCCTTGCGCTCTATGACGAGGAGGTCCGGCCGGTCCAGACCGACGATTTCCGCGACATGTCGAATGCCGTTTCGATGCTGTGGCGCCTCGAGCAGGAGGGCATCGATGTGGGCGACCGCTGGTCGGCGCTTCACGAGATCGCGCATCGCCGCCGCACGGATACCACTTACGTTTTCGCTTCGCTCCATTATCTGCTGGCCCTGATCGCCGCCGGCGATATGAACGCGGCCGAAGAGCTGATCGGAGCCATGCGCCGGCATAAGACAGACCGGAGCGATCAGGGCCGGGTTGCCCGCTATATCGGCGTGCGTGTCGCCGAGGCGCTGATCCGGATGCCCGGCCATTGCTCCAGAAGCGACCTGTGCCTCGCCGAGATCGCCAGACGCCTGCCGGCGATCGGCGGCAGCAATGCCCAGCGCGATGTGTTCCTGCGGTCGCTCATGGCGGTCGCCATCAGGAGCCAGGATTATCCCTCGCTGCGCGCGATCGATGCGTTGCGCAGCGAGTTGCGCCATGAGGACCGCTTCCACCAGGCGATTACGGCGCGCATGAACGGCCGGCCGCCCGTTTCGGCGCAAGGCGGCCAGGGCCAGTCGCATCACGAGCACTCAGCTCTCGTCAGGCTGATTTAGAGCATCGGACCGAAAAGTGGCATCCACTTTTCTGGTAAATCCGATGCCAAAACAAACAGTTAGAGTGGCGCATCCGATGCCGATAAGAGTCCGCCGCTCTCGAGCTACCTTCGGAGGAAATCATGAGACGTTTGAAAGTCCTTGCCGGTCTCGTCGTCGCCGCAGTGATTACGGTCGCGGCAGCCAGCTATTTCGTCCCAAGCGCGAGCGGCGCACAAAGCGCAATCAATACGCTCGGAACAAACGGCGTGGCGATCAAAGGATATGACCCGGTCGCCTATTTCACGGAAGGCGCTCCCCATAAGGGCAAGCCGGAATTCACGGTGACCCATAATGGCGTCAAATGGCACTTCGCCAGCGCCGAGAACAAGGCGCTGTTCGAGGCCAACCCGGAGAAATACATCCCCGCCTATGGCGGCTATTGCGCTTTCGGCGTCTCAAAAGGATATCTGGTGAAAATCGAGCCGGATGCCTGGTCAATCCGTGATGGTAAGCTCTATCTGAATTACGATAAATCGGTTCAGAAAAAATGGGCTCAGAAGCCCGCCACCTATATCCAGCAGGCTGACAAAAACTGGCCGGGCCTGGTCGCGAAAAATTGACGCCGGCTGAAGACGATTTGAAAACAATTCAACAACATCGTCTGACGGCTTGCACTATATTCCGTATGCGGTTTTCCTAAAAAGCGCGCGGTCAACACAGGGGAGATGAACAATGAACGTGCAAGCAGCCAAACCATCGGCCGGAGATGTCGGAGTAGGCGGCATCATCGTGACGATCCTGCTCGCGGGGCTCGCCTCCGAAGTGGTCTGGGAGACATGGGCGCGGGTAATCACGCCGCTCTTGGTCGGCGGTCCGCTCGAACCCGCTGCGCTCGTCCAGTCGGTTTTCGGCCTCAGCGACCGCACGATTGCCGAGATCATCCACTTTCTCGTCGGGCTGATCGCCTACCCATTCGGCTATATTTTCATTGCCCGGCCAATCGCAAAAGCGATTTTCCCGTTTCTGCCCTGGTGGATCGTGGGGCTCGGATATGGCGTCGGCCTGTGGATCTTCGCCCTTTACATTATGGCGCATCTCTTTGCGGGGCTGCCGCCGTTTCTCGGCTTCGTCCCGTTGGCCTGGGCCTCGCTGGTTGGACACTTGCTGTTTGCCGTTGCCGGCGCCGCCGTGGTAAAGGCTCGGCTTGGCTGAGCACGCTTGGGGGAGCGCCATCAGGCGGCTCCCCCTTAATGCCCTGCCCCCGCCCAAAGCCGGCCTTTCCTCTTCTTGAGCATTCGACCATGACACGCATTGCCGACCTTGCCGCACAGACTCTCTACGCCCATGGCGTGCGTTACGCTTTCGGCATGCCGGGCGGCGAGGTCATCACCTTTATCGACGCTCTGGAGAAAGCCGGGATCCGGTTTGTGCTGTGCCGCCACGAGACGGCCGGCGCGATCATGGCCGCCGGCGCGTCGGCCGTGACGGGAGCGCCGGGTTTGCTCGTCACAACATTGGGGCCGGGGCTCGCCAATGCAGTGAACGGCATCGCCGATGCCTCTCAGGAGCATGTGCCGCTGATCGTCATGTCGGGCGTGGTCGAGCACAGGATTCGCGGCCGATATACGCATCAGATCTTCGACCATGACGCGCTGATGCAGTCCCTGGTCAAAGGGGGCTTCGAACTCGAAGCCGAGGGCGCGGCCGGAACCGTCGCCCGCGCGGCGCGGCTCGCGATGCGCGCTCCGATGGGGCC
>Ga0315553_10000559_pt1 | contig 32608 bp, 31 predicted proteins | sample SalMarSW160140MG_FD_203099 | JGI IMG/M metagenome (GOLD analysis project Ga0315553, IMG submission 203099) | Salt marsh sediment microbial communities from the Plum Island Ecosystem LTER, Massachusetts, United States - Salt Marsh Sediment SW1601-40 ... | reverse complement strand
ATGAATAATTACTTTCTTGACATTTAATTTCGACATAAAAAGTATATGTCGATTTACTAATTTAAATTTTGATTCCTTCTTAAAAAAAAAATGAACAGTTAGGATATTACAATATTCTGTTCATAGACTTTCTTTTAATATTTTTAGAGTATCTTCTTCAATCGTTTCTTTTGGATGTTCTTTAATCTGACCGAGATATTCTTTATTTTTATTAAAGAAATAAAAAGTTGGAATCGCTTCTAACTTAAACTTAGGATTTACTGCTTCCGGTGGAGACCTTTTTTTATGCCATAGAGTTTCTCCTGGTTTATGTAAAGCATTAACCATTATACCATACAAGATGCGAAGCTCTATATCGTTGCTTTTTTTTAGTAATTAGCTTTTAACTTTCATTCAATTATTTGAAGTATATAAAGAAAAAATGACAAACTTGACAATAATTTAGTTTGAAGAAATTCTCTTATAGATGGTGAGTCGAGCAAATCAGAACAACAAACAGAAACTTAAAAATTATTAATAAAACAAAAACAATCACTGCTAAAGGTAAAAAATCAATTTGTTTACAATTTGAACTCTTCGCAAATCTGAGGTTAAATTTTTTTTTTAAAGAAATTCATCAGTTTGGTTATCGATGTCTGAGTGTTAGCAAATGTTTTCCCTATCGAATTTTTAAAGGAGTGATGGTTATGAGGCGATCTTTAGGATTATGGATCTAAAAATGACCTTTGAACCAAAGCATCTTGATCTGTTAATATATTCAAGGATAAATGAAAAAAAGAGATTAAAAAAGTTTATTAATTTTTTGATTTTAAAACTTTATATGACAAAAATTTCAAAAATAGGTTGAAATATGATTCAAATCACAGAAATAGAAAAAGATATCTTTAAATATATAGAGCAAGGAAAATATAGGAAACCTGCAACATTGTTATCTGATTTGTTAAAGCGTCTAGAATTTACCCAAATAGACAGTTTCGTGGACTTACTATCTCTCGTCTTGAAAACTGAAAAGAGTCCAAAAATTGCTCGGGCATTTAATTATTTAAATCAAAAAATAAAAGATACTAGCAAATTATATGAAATAGAGCTAAGATTTATAAAGAAACACCTTTTAATTGATGGAGAACGCTTAATTGATTCATTTTTTGGAACTCTTGAAAGTGGTTTCGAAATTGTTAAAGGGAGAATTTTTCTTACGAATTATAGGATAATTGCTTCGGGTTTTCAAAAGGAAAAAGTAAATCCCCAGAGTGGTGCTCTGGCAACTCCCAAAAGTGTTATAAGCTTAGCAGCTACCATAGCAAAAGAATATAAAGTTGGAAAAAGTTATATAAAGTTATTGAAGGGGATCAAAAAATCAATGAATTTCGGATTTTATTCGGTCAATCAAATACAATATGGTTCATATTACCCTCTATCCTATCCAGATGAGATCGATGTAAGTGCTCAATCCCTAAAGTATTCAACTAAGATCTCATACATGTTGGATAATGAAAGGGTATTTAGTAGTATTGAAATTCAAATTACCCGGAAGAGATTATCCAATGAAACCCATGAGGAATTTCAAGCAAATCTCGTTAAATCTTACAAGCTAATTAAAAAAACTCTCAAAGATTCAGCGTCTGTACAAAATGAGCTTATAATTATCAATATGGCGAAGATTTCGGATATTGGAACACATTTAGGTATTTTTTTCAAGAAAAATCCAGGAAAAGCATGGACGGCTAAAGCCATCCTTAGTAGAGTGGATGAACTTAATTTGACAAATAATGTCAAACAAGAAGTAACAGAAAAAAAAATTCTTGAGACTTTAGATCGCCTGTATAACGAAGGATTTATAGATCGAACTATCCATGAAAATCAATTCTTTTATCTTCTTTAAATAATAGATTTAAAGAATTTAAATTTCTTTAAATTCTGGAGTTTAAGGATAAACCCAATATTTTATCAAGATATTTAGAACGATCTTTCTTTTTATAATATTCATCTATATCTACATATTCTTCATTATCTAATTTAAATACAATATCTTTACTTGTCCAAAACTCTAAAGGAAGTCTCGATCTCATCATTTTAGTATTTCGCTTCTTTTTGTCTTTTTTAATTCTATAAATCTAACCATATTTTTAAATATTTTAGAACCACAAATTTATTGAAGAAGAGTTTAAATTTTGATTCCTTAAAAAAAAGGATAATGAACAGTTAGGGTATTACAATATTCTGTTCATAGATTTTCTTTCAATATTTCTAGAGTATCTTCTTCAATAGTTTCTTTGGGATGTTCTTTAATCTGACCGAGGTATTCGCTATTTTTATTAAAGAAATAGAACGTTGGAATCGCTTCTAGCTCAAACTTAGGATTTACTGCTTCCGGGGGAGACCTTGTTTTATGCCATAGAGTTTCTCCTGGTTTATGTAATGCATTGGCCATTATACCATATAAGATGCGGAGTTCCACATTATTGGTTTTCATTCTTTTTATAAGTTTAATCATTCGAGGTACGTTTTTATGGCAATCTGGACACCAGTCAGCACCTAAAGCAACAATCTTTAAAGTTTCTTTCTTACTGTTCAATACTTCTTTAATTTCTTTTAGAATCTCAGCTTTTGGTTTGTAAATTTTATAGTTGTATTCTATTTTATCTGCGAATTTCTTTAAGTACTCATCAGGCGACATAGTAGGAGATACAAGATCAGTCCACTTTAAATCAAGATTTTCTTTCATATTTACAATATTATATTTTCTCATTAAAAAAAATTGTATTAATGATATATAAAAGGTAATAATGAAGGAATTCTAATAGATAGTTTAGGGATTTTTTATTAATTTAGTTATATCTTCTTTTTTTCATTTATAAAGTTAAAGGGTAAAAAAGATAAACTAAAATTGCGTTTTAGTATCCAAATTATAAATTTCATTTTCCTTAAGGTGAGTTATTATTTTAGGAGGTTTTAGAAGTCGATTATTAAACATAAACTTAACAACTAAACACATTTCGGTTGCTCTTATTGTAGAGGACATAGCTAAACACTTTTTAGGTGGGTCCGGTTACGCTTGTCGTTATTTGTACGACAAATTAAGCAGAGACACAAATCCATTGTCTCCAGAAAATATTATTATGATAATGACTGGTCCTTTAAATGGAACTTTTGCGCCAAATACCGGAAGATGGGTCGTCTGTTCAAAATCACCCTATACAGGTATTTGGGGAGAATCGAATTGCGGGAGCTGGTTTGGTGCCGAGTTAAAAAAAGCGGGTTATGACGGAATTATAATATCTGGAGCATCAGATGAACCAGTTTATCTAGAAATTAAAGATGAAGAGGTTCAACTCAAAGACGCTAATTTTTTATGGGGAAGAGGGACATTTTATACTACCGAAAAGTTAAAAGAACTTTTTGAAGACGAAAAAGCTAAAGTTGCCTGTATTGGTCAAGCGGGTGAAAATCTCGTAAAATATGCTAATATTGTTTCCGAAGAAAGGGCAGCCGGGAGAACTGGAATGGGAGCTATTTTTGGTTCAAAGAAACTTAAGGCGATAATTGTTAAAGGAACAAAAATTAAATTAGCTGTATCAAATCAAGAGGAATTACGAAAAGCAATAATAAAAGCAAGAGATCACGTAAAGTCGTCCTTTGCCTCACAGATATTGACAGAATTAGGAACATCTGGTGCGATGGATATGTATAATATGACTGGTGAACTTCCGATTAAATATTTTTCTCAACCGGAATGGGTAGGCGCTGGTAAAATATCTGGAGCAACGATGGCAGAAACTATTTTAGTTAAAAATAGATTTTGCCACTCTTGTGTTATTGGCTGCGGAAGAAGGGTTGCTGTTAAAAATGGCTTGTATAAAACAGACGAGATTGAAGGTCCAGAATATGAAACTCTTGTATCTTACGGAGCATTGCTTTTAAACGACAACCTAGAATGGATTGTTTACATCAATAGAAAGTGTTTTGACTACGGAATTGATACGATAAGTTCCGGAGCTACAATATCATGTTTGATACACCATTTTGAGCAAGGAAATATAACATCTGACGATATTGACGGGTTAAAACCTGAATGGGGTAATATTGAATTTGTTGAAGAATTATTAGAAAAAATTGTATTCAAGGAAGGAATTGGCAAAGTATTAGCAGAAGGGTCTGATGTTCTAGCTAAAAAATTTAATATTTCGCAAGAAGAGATTGCTACAGTTAATGGTTTAGAAGTTACATATCACGATCCCCGCGCTAATTATGGTACGGCACTATCTTATGGCATTGGATTAAAGGGCCCATCCCACAACTTATTAGATGCCTACTATGTATTAAATGGGATTCCATTAGAAGAAATTGGCATTAAAATTATAGATAAATATCTTGATAACGAAGAAATGGCGGAAGTATGTTCTTTAATTATGGATTATAGAGCGTTATATAGCTCAATGATCATGTGTTCTTTCTGTAATCCATTACCTTCTCATAATGCAGCGTTAATACAAAACACTATAGGAATCAAATTTGGTCTCGAAGAAGTCAAATTATACGGAGAAAGAATAGCAACTATAAAACGACTGTTTAATATTAAAATGGGTTTAACTCCTAAAGATGATAGGCTACCTAGTATTTTAACTAGACCTTTTAATAGTGGTGGTTCTGCAGGAAGAAGTCCAGATTTTGCTAAACTTAAGAAGCATTTTTACAAATATCGTGACTGGGAATTTAATACTGGGAAACCAAGTATAGCTAAACTTAGAAAGTTAGGATTAGATAAGTTGTAAGAGATAATATTTTAAAATTTTAATGTCAAATTTCATTATATGATAAATAGACAGACTATCATGAGAATGAAACATCTAGAGAATCGCTTGAGAAGAAAAGAACTACTATACGCCGATGAAATACTGGGACCAATGACCAGTATATCAGAATACATGAATCCATGTTGTGGGATTACTTTTACGACAAGAAAACAAGCCTATAAGCGGCAATCATTTTTCAGCAAGTTTAAATTCAGGTCGTTGGAGCAATTTTTTAAAAACGCAAAAATTTTAAACCCATCTGGAGTGCTTAGCTATTATAATCCGAAAAAAGGTGGTGTTAAACAACTCGGTATCCAATGGGGAAGAAGAAACTGGTGGAAGTTGCGTCATCTTAAAACAGTGTTGTCTTTAATAAAGAACGCGGAAATAGGGATTGAATACAGTAATTGTAATCTAAATTAGGAAATCTTCAGGGAATGATAGATAGTTTTATTGCGATAAGATATGTATAAATAAGTATTTATCATGAAATTATAATTAGGAATGAATAAGAATGGGATTTAGTGAGACAACAAAAAAATATCTCTTGGCAGCGAGTGGCAATAAATGTGCATTTCCGGGTTGTGATGAATTAATTTTTGATTTGGAATTAGAATCGTATATTGGTGAAATTTGTCATATTAAAGGAAACAAACATGGAAGTGCAAGGTTTGATCCAGATCAACCTGATGAAGAGCGACAGTCATATCACAATGGAATTGTTATGTGTAGAAACCATGGAACTGTGATTGATAAGAGTCTTAAGGTGGAGAATTACACCGTAGCCTTATTAAAACGATGGAAAAAAGAGCACGAATCCAGAACATCTAATACACAAAATAAAAGATGGATTGTTCCTCCAAATTCAATCTTTAATGGAAATGTTTTATTGAAAACTGGAAAACTTGCTGTTCACTTTTGGATCGATAGAAATGGAACACCGCAAATATATTCAGATGAGAAGCTGGGAATTATCAATGTTTTGATGGCACTAAACCTAATAATCAGTGACGCTAGCAAACTTGTTAGGTCTTTGAAAACAAATCCAGAGGTTAAATCGAAGGACTTTCTGCACAAGTCATATGGGAAGATTATATCAGAAGATCGGACTTTGGCAGAAAACTTATATCAAACAATGCTTGAGGCACCAAATATTATGTTTGTAGATTTTATCCAGTTTTTGGCACCAGGGCAAGACTTGACCAGAGCTTTAGAAGAAGCTATTGAGAGAAGAGATGCTCGAAACGGCTTTTGGAAATAATGCAAATTAATTTTTTTCTAAGCGGATTTTTTCTTCTTAGCATATTCGATGTATCAAAGCTTCCCACATTTAAAGGTAAATTTATCATTTTTCATTGCAAATGCAAGAGATAATTAAGGTAAATTCAGCGAGTAAAGAAAATACGAGAGAAATAAAGAGAGAATTGATTTAGAGAATAAGATTGGGTTTTACGAACTCATATGGATTACAATTCATCTCTTTAATCTCTATTAAGACATAAAAAAAGTTACTTGTGTGTCTAATCGTAACTATTTAAACGTAGTTTTTTTTCACTTTGATTTGGATCGTTTAAGTGTCTCAGGATATCAGTCTAAAAAACGATAAATACTATATCTTTTTAAAATCAAAATGAATCAGAATGAATATTTTTTTAACAATTTATTATATATAGATAGTCAGATTATTTTCTACAGTAAAATTTGTGGAGAAATGTTAACATGGATAAAGAAGAAATGGAATTATATGAAAATATGAGAGAAAGGATAGATAAGCTTAAAGAATTGGATGGATTTAAATGTTTTAAATGCGGGGAATGTTGCTGTGGACCTAAAAATCCAGTAACTAGATTAGATATAGAATATATGAGAGAAAAAGGAGTAGATTTAACAGGTATAAATATTGAAGGACCAGGATATTACGATAGCAGGCATCTTAAAATAATTGATCATTGCTGTTATTATTTAGATAGAAAATCTAATTTATGCAAAATTCATCCTCATAATCCATTGCTTTGTTATACCTATCCTCTTGTAGTTAATGTTAATTCCGACACTTTTGCTTTTAAATTATGTTTAAGAGAACAAAATAGAAGAACTTACTTAATAACGGATGAATTGAGAGAAGCAGCTAGAGCCCTATATAATATGGATTATAAGGTAGAACAGGATTAGATATAATTTAGAAAAGAGATAATTACAGAATTCAAATTAGAAAGAATTTAGGAAAATTCCAAGAAAATAATCAAAATAAAAGAAGAATAGTGAGGGAAGAGAAGGAAGTCTTTCTCCCCCTCGGGACCAAATTAAAACCAACCAAAATCATTTCATCATAATTCGATTGAATTTATTGCGTATATTCCTTGACCGATAAATAACTTTTTAATTTTCCAGCTTAAGCGTGATTTGATCTAAAATATCGTCGAGATAATGCACGCTTTCTTTTCCCACTTCCCATATCAACGCTCGGGAAAGAGATTTTCTAAAGCTCCAAACCTCTACTTCTATACTGGCTTCTTTTAGCTCTCTAACTACACCTACAAACATATTATCCCCACTCACGATTATTGCTTTTTCGTACGTGCCGTCTTTGGCTAAGTTGTAAATGTCTAAGAACATTTTCTCGTCCACTCCTTCTTGTGAGTATATACCTGATGGATTAATTTTTAGCGGTTTTTCGGATATCTGCCAACCAATTTTGTCTAACGCTCTGAAAAATTTTTTCTTCTTCGGGAACACGAAACTTGGTGTTCCTACATACATAATCGAAGCGGCTACGTGATAATCTCGCCTTAATTTCTCTTTAGCTAAACTGTAATCTATCCTTACCTGAAGTTCTTGTAAGTTGTGGAACACGTTTGCGTGATCCCAGAATATAAAAGCTCTATTAATCGTCTTTGGCGGTTTGTTGATGTAAAGTTGGTCTCTATCTTCCGTTTTGCCTGCCACCCTTTGGACTTTTGTCTACATTATTTCCAAAATTTAACGCTATAAATACCACTACCCCATTTAAATATTTACTCATAGTTACTTCCTATGCTCTTTATTTTTTATGGCTATAATCTTAAAGAGAAGCCTTCCTGAAAGAATATTCAAGCCAGAAAAATGGTTATTAACCCTTTGTCTGCTAAACCTTTCAATAGAAGACCTCTAAGAATCACTATACATCATTCCTCACCTAGCTATTTAAACCATACGAAATCCTTCCAATATAGTCCTATACTCTGTGAGAACGAAGAATTCCAAATTTAGTATTAAATAACCATTAATCGATGATCCATATGAACTTAATGGAATAAATTAATTTTTTTTGAGATACTAATTCGGACACTTTATTAACATTAAACAATAAGGTAACTTCTATCAAGAATCATTGATAAAATTTTTAAAAAAAAGCTGTATGTATATGGTAAGTATTATTGATGTTTTAGAAATTATTGGTGGATTTGTAGGAATTTTAGCGATCATCATTGTCATTTGGGATCATTTTAAGGACGATCGGCGCTTAACAAAAGAGGTTCAAGAATATTACGAGAATATTGAAAACTTCCTTGCATTACATCTAATATTAATCCAAGGTAAGGGACAACACGAAGAGAAATCTATTAATCTCTCTGAATTTGAATATTTTAACAGCATTATGAAACAAAGGTTTAATGACTTCTCAAAATTCCTTGGGCTCACGGTTGGAAAAAGTCGTGATCACAGATATAAAGATAATAAATCCTATGTAACTAAAAAAGGACATGTTTTAGTTGAAGATGGAAATCTTTTGTATAGGGATCCCGAAATGGTTGGTACGTACGAAAGACATGCGATTGGAAACCCACAATATCTGAAGAGAAGTGAAATACCCAATATTGATAATTTTTTTTCAGACCTTAGAGGACACTGGCAGAAATTCTATCATAAAACCTTTTTCAGACCTAAGTTGAAAAAAAAAATAAATTTTCACGATTTTATAGTGGTCGATGATTAAATTTTACAAACTTGTTTTACAGTAAGAATTTCTATCAATCCAAATTCAATTTCTCAAGGAAGGACAAGCAAGGTAAGCAACGCCCACAAAAGAGGTGATTCTTTTTTGCCATTAAAAATATTACCGCTCTTTCTTACCGGAGATACATCTAGCACTGAAACTGCACGTATCGGGCAAAATGAGAGCTTTGCGCGTTTAACTACCTTACTCATCGCTAAGATATAAATTCGCCCTAAAATTAACGTCGAGAATGCGGGATTTATAATTTTGTAAAGATTTATATACCTAAATTTTTATAAATACCATTTTCTTTTGGTTATATGGACGACAAAAATTGCTATGAAAAAGTAAGAAAAGATAGAAAGTAAAAACTCGAAAAATAAAGGTAATTCGGAATTACCGAACTATTTTCAGGATGATTATTGGGTAACATAATTGAGATAAAAAACAAACCAGAAGCGATTTATGACGTTTAAGGAGGGGAATAAAATCCAGACGAATGAACTTCATGACGGTTTATTAAAATTACTAAAGGAAGATTTTCCAACAAGGGAAATCATTGATTGTTTGAAAAAAAAATATAATTTTTATACTCATGGGAGCATTATTGAAGGGTTACCTGAATTTGAAAGGTATATTCACAAAAATTTACCAGAAAAAGATAGCATAGATTATAATATGCCAGATTCATTCAGAATCCTAAAATTATTAGCAGAAATGAACGATGTTGCTGCTAAAAGGATGTTAGAGCCTCAAGTAAAAAAAATTTTAGAAAACAAGGAGCTCCGCTCAATTATTATGCTATTTAACGACGATTATTTTAAATTTTTGCCTAATGATTATGTGAAAAGATATGTTAGCTCCTTCACCTCAAATCATGCTGTAAAAGCAATGATGCAGAAATGTATTAAAAGCGAGGATTACGAAATAAACGAACAAGTTATTCATGATCTACTTTCAATTGATCCTTACCTTAATCTATTTCTAATAAGTAGAGGCCCGCTAATTCAATCGTTGCTAATCGACATTTTAACAACTCCAAGTATGAAAATGAAATTTCTATCAATTTTCGAGGAGAGAATGGATAAAAAAGAGAATTCATCACAACTTTTAGAAGTCATGATAAATTTTTTGAGCAATATCGAAGAGGAAAAACTGATTAGTTTATTGGGCAAGGAATTGCATCGATTCTATGGGCTAGTTTACAACATCGTTGAATTTGATAAGAAAAAGATGTTTGGGCACTTAGAAATGGAACACATTGTTAAGGGTTCGATGTCCAAGTTTATTTCGGAAAAAATCATTGAAGAAATTGAGAAGAATGATTTCGATCGATTTTATTTAACCTACAAATATTTTTTTGAGTGTATCAACAAACCTGATCTCATCAAATTTTTTCTTGAAAATGGGATTAAATTCTTTACTTTTATTTTATCAAACCTTACAGAGAATGGATACGAAGCTATAAACGAATCTGAATTTTTTTTCTCTTTAAAAAGCGATCCTGATGTAATCGATTCTATGCGGCATGTTGTTCAGCAGTTACTTAGAAATTACAAATTTAAAGAAGATAATCCCATCTTTAATTTAGAAATTTTAGATCTAGTAGACAGTCGAACGCTCCAGGATTTATTAAATAATCCTGAATCTGGTTTCTTTGAATCATTGTTGTATACAAAGGGAAGGTGGGGTGTGGATTATTATCACAAATTCCTTAACGATAAGAACCTTAGTTTTAAAACGAGAATTTACCAAGTTTTCAAAAGTAACAAAGTAGAAGATATTTCATTGTTCTGGAAATATTGGGTATGGAACGATCTTAAGATTAGCGAGCTAAAATGGTTATTTGAAAACAAAGATTTGAATTTTTTGGAAAAAGTGCTAAAAAACGCGTATCATTGTACCGATGACTACTTCTTTGATTTTTATTATGTTATACCAGATAGAGTAAAAACTCATCTCCGTCCTCAACTAAAAGAGAGCGTACTTCAACTCCTTAATAAAACGGAAATTGATTCTTTTGTACCGTTATTGGCAATGAGACTCTTAGATTGTTTTGACCCAAAAGAATTATTATCAATTATTGATGATAACGAAATCAACCTATTAGAAAGAATAGATGAAGCTATTGAAGATCACTACGACAAAATTATGGAGTTAAACGAAGGTTTTTATCGTTGGAAAATCAATTTTTACAAATTGCTCTCAAAATTCAATGTTCCGATTAGCGATACGATAGATCGGTTGGAAGCTGCTGAAACGTTAGTTTTCCAACTTTCGCCTCAAGACGAAGAAGTAGAAGATTTTGAGTATAAGATTCAAGCAACATCACATATTGAAGAACATGTGGAAATTGCAGGGAGAAAAATTAAAGTAATAAACGGAATTCTAGATTTAAGCGGTTTAAATATATATGCTCTCGAGACCGTAGAGAATCTCTTTGAATTAAAATCTCTAAGGATTTTGAGTCTCAGTAACAATTTTCTTACTGAACTGCCGTCTACAATTGGAGATTTGACCTCGTTAGAAAAGATATTAATCGAGAAATGTAAAATAAACGAATTACCGGAATCTATAGGGGACCTTAAGAGCCTTAAACATCTCAACCTACATAGAAACCAAATTAACCACTTTCCGAAGTCCTTTGGAAACCTTAAAAAAATGGAGCGCTTAGACGCAAGTTTTAATAACATTTCATACATTCCAGTATCTTTTAAAAAATTAACTTCGTTGAAGGTTTTAAATTTACGCAACAACTCTATTAAAACGATTCCAGAATGGATTGGAGAGTTCCAAAACCTCAAGGTTCTTAACTTAATGGTAAATTCCCTATTATCAAATCTTCCGTTAACTATCGGAAAATTAGTTTCGTTAGAATTATTAAATCTATCTAGCACTTGGATAAATAAGATACCAAAATCAATTGGTAACTTGAAGGATTTAAAAATCTTACACTTAAGCTATACTCATATCAATGAAATTCCTGAATCCATTGGAAATTTACAATCATTAGAAGATTTATATCTATCTAGTGATAGGGTTATATCCTTACCAAAAACGATTTTGGAGTGTACTTCGCTAAGTTATTTAAATGTTGGAAGAAAAACTTTCGAGCATAACGAAGATTTAATACGAACTTTAGAGGAGAATGGAGTTACAGTTTACCATTAAAAATATTTTAGAAGACGGTTAGTTTAAAATAAATACTCTAATAATCAGATTCTTATAGTATCATTTCGAATATTAACCAACATTCATCTAGATATCAAGTAGAAATATTTAAAACAGTCAAAAACCTAGTTAATAAAAGAACAAAGATCAATAATAAAAAAAGTACGGTGTGATAAGTATGTCACGTCGAATTCTAAACCAATGGGAAAACCCAAGTCATTCGGATCCATCTAAAACCTATAAAGTTACCTTATATGAGGATGGATCATATGCTTGTTCGTGTCCACAATGGATTTACCGTAGAAAAGAATGTAAGCATATACAAGAATGTAAGGTAAACCTCCCCGATCTAGGGGAATTGTCCGATGTAAACAAGACTCGAATAGACACGGGATTGATAAACCAACCGGCTTCAGTCACAAGTGTATCAAATAAGCAGATGGACAGGTTTCCTAAAAAAGAAGATGTAATAGAAGAAATTAATTTCTACGATAGAAGACTTATGACAGAAACTCTTAGATTGGTGATTTCCACCCTTGAACGAGATGACTGGGAGGTAAAAACGACATCACTATTTTTTGGAATGGGAGGTTTTTTGGTTATGAAAGGACCGGTGGGATATAACATAAATTTAAATTTTCACATCCCACAAGAATCGGACAAATCATGGGGGTATTCTACAGAGGAGCATGGGCTTCCCATTGAAGAATTGAAAAATATTCTTCTGAACGCATTAAAACATGAAGATTATGACATTTCGTTTGTAGGTTTAACTCCAGAACCTTACGATCCCCGATATAGTCCTTCAATTAAACTAGTCTTCACTAAAGGGACCGTGACCATACCATTTGAACTCAACATCTACGAGGAGGGCACATTATTCTCTCGGGATATGGGCATTATGACTAAAGATTTAAAACCTGTTAAGGAAATCATTAAAAGCATGATTGCTCAGGCAGAAAAAGATAAGGAAAAGGAGCGAAAGCATAAAAGGGATTTAAAAATCTTAGAAGTTCCGGAGCTTACTGATGATATGAAATCGAAAATGGTCCAAATGAAGGCGAGTAGCTATAGCAATGAAATGGTAACTATATCCGAATACGACAAACGAATAATAGAATATTTAAATGTTCTCATTAACGACCAACTGAGCAAAGCAGTCACCTTTAAGATTAGTGGTCGTAAGACCTTTGAATTAGAAGGCGATAAAGTGGTTGGACTACGGCTTGATTGGGAGCAATTAGGCATGTTTCCTGAAATAATTCTTAACTTTGAACATCTTAAACGATTAGATTTATCTCGTAATGGGCTTACGCAGATTCCATTGTCTATTGAACGACTCACAGAGTTAGAATATTTAGATGTGAGTAGGAATAAACTTGCTAACTTACCTGAAAGTCTCGGAAACTTAACTCATCTTAATTCGCTGATAATTAGCGAAAACGAGCTAAGCACTCTTCCTCCGAATTTTCAAAATCTTCAAATTCTCCAACATTTGGATTTCAATCGTAACAATTTTAATACCATATCTCCACTCATTTATTCCCTTAAGTCTTTAGAAAAGCTTTATATGGTCGAAAATGATATTTTGGAACTACCACTTCAAATTACTAAAATGAAATCCTTGAAAGAATTCAGCTTTGGAAGTTGTAATATGACGAACATTCCCTATACCATCTCACTTATCCCTCACTTAGAGCAAATGGTTATCGTATGTCACGATTCTAAACATCTGCCTTATAATATTGATCAGTTAAAATCGCTTACATGGTTAAATTTGTATGTAGATATTTTCTCTGTTCTTCCACCGGCGTTTGGGCGGATACCTAAATTGGAAACATTAAGTATCGAATCAAAAAAAGGCGCACATCTTCCACACGAGCTTACACACCTACCCTCCCTACGAATGATGTACTTAGAAGGTGAAATAGCAAATGTATTGATTCACGGATTTAAGAGGGACAGAACTACATTAGAAGTTATTAGGGAGCTGGAGCGGAAAAATGTAGGATTATACATTCCATAAATTAAGGAATGCTGATCCTAAGAAATTATCATAATTTTTTCTACATAAATTTTTATAAATACTATTTTCTTTTGGTAATATGACCGACAAAAATAGTGTATTTTGCGATCGGTTTTTCGGATAAACGCAAGGTTCCTGTCAATATAAGGCAATTACTCACTTTCCTCTGGTTTACGAACCTTACTTAATATAATTTTTAGCTTAGCGGTTAAAAATACCGTTAAGTTTGGGAGAAGTGAAGTTGAAGATTATTGGCAGGAATCACCTTTTTGAGTATTGAGTGAATTTAAGAAATCATTTTAACTCCATTTTGATTATATACCGTTGTTTTAGAAATCTAACAATTTTAATATTTCAATGCATCTTTTTTTTGAAACTAAATATTGAATCTTCTGGTCAATTTCAGAAATCGATTGACTTTTAAGTTTATACAAGATATTTTTTTCTTGCAAAGATAACTTTCCTGTATCGTATAAGACAAACTTTTCTAAAGCCTCGCCAGACTTATTAGATTTTCTTCTTAAATTATCTGCATTCCTTAAATCAAACCGATAAGTATATAAAACCCCGTTACCGAATTGTTTCTTGTATAAAATAGTATTTCCAAAATTATCCTTAACCAATTTTACTCCTTCCTCTAAAGATTCATATCTATATTTATTGTACATAGCGCAATTCCTACATTTGATAATAAATTCTATATCTCCAGTCTGGTTTAAAGGTGTATTACATTGTTGACATACTAACATTGGCATCCCTTTTGTGAATGATTTATTCACATAAATTTTCAACAAGTAATAATATAAACCCTTAGAATTTAAATTTTTGATAAGCGTATATTAACAGATTAATAATAGCAATTATTACTAAGAAAAAGAAGAGGATCTCAATATAGTCGAAGTAATTGACTTATATAAATTTATGGAATAAGAAATTAGTTTGTAGATTAAGTGATTGGTATGGAAAGAGAATACATCTCAATAGAAGATATTTTAGCATCAGCTCAAAACTCTAATAAAGATTTTTCTATCAAAGGAAGATTTCTTATCACAGATGTGTTAAAAAAAACTTCTAAAATTGGAAAACCATATTATAATATAAAACTAAAAGACACAACGGGAAAGCTGAACGCTAAACGATTCACGAGTGGTGAATCTGAATTTAAATTTTTAAATACGATATATTTGGTAGGAAATATTGTTGAATTTCAAGGGATTTATCAAAATGAATGGAATTCTCTGAATATCAATACTGAGGAACTAATCTTAAGGGTTATGGAAGAATTTCCTCAAAGAATTCAAAAAGATAATGTAGATTATTTTCTCCAAGAAAATCTTGCTTTAATAAACAATAAACTCGGTGAATTAATTAAAATTAATAAATTTGGGACTCAGATTCACATTAAATCATATATAAACGATGTGATTAAGTCTGGTTTTGCCAATCCAAGTAACAGAAGGATAAAATTACTTAAAAAATCTTATGAACAACATACAGAAGGCTGGTCTGAAGATAAACGAGAAAAATTTTACAACGATTATACCAGAACAATTAGACATTATGAAGCAATGAGACCTTCAAAATGGAAAAGGTGGGGTTCTCGTTTATTTAAACTAATTTCTCTTATAAGATAATATTAGAGCATAGAAGATAAGATTTGACCAAAGAATTAGTTTATTGAATAAGAGGAACTATCCTCAGCAACTCTTTTAATTTAAATTCCAAATAAACCACTCCAAATATAGATTCGACTAAAGTACCTTTTACATGTTCAACTGTCTCTTTTTTCATTTTCTCGTCTGGAATAATTTGCAAACGATGCAATCGAGAAGAATATAAACCCCACTCATCACAATAAATTGCCAAGTTCTCATTCGATGCTAATTTTTTTCTTTTTTCTGTTAATTCTCCTGTTTTTGAAAGCGAAGAATCCCACAATGTTTGGACTATAGCTAAATCGAGCGCAGCATCTCCAATTAGAGCAAGTACTACTGCAGCATCTCCAGAACTTGCCAATTCCATTAATTCTTCTTCGCTCAAGGGGCGATTTGGATCATCTTTGAAATGAGCATTAAGGTTTTCAAAGATGGTACGAATACTTGGTCGGGTTAAGGCAAGCATAATCATTTCAGGTGTCTGGAACTTCAAATGGAATAATTTTTCTAGCTTTAGAATGATAATCTTTTCGATTTTTTCCATTTGTTCTAACATATGATTAAGCTCCCTCAAGTATCCAGAGAGAGGAGCAGTCCTCTCCTTTTGATGAGCTGGTAAGCTTTCTTTCTCCTGTTTCTCTCGTTCAATGTAATTTTTTAATAGTTTGGTTTTCTTAACTAATCCTACTGCATTCCACTTGAGTTTATCTTGCATTTTTATCAATCTACAATTAGAATTCCTATAGGTAGATATAACCATTCTCGTTTTTAAATAAATGTAAAATAGCTGAAAAAGGATATTTCCTATAATTTTTTTTTTTGCGACTGGATATTCTTGTAATTCTTGTTTTAAAGATCCTGTAGTTCCCACCATCTCGGAATTAATGGTAGCTCCGAATATTTCTCGAGCTTGCGTTTCGTTGTTCGTATCATTGTCAAATAATATAGACTAACAAATTCGATCTTAAAGGAGTTATTCTCTAAATTTTCTTGAGAATATATCTTTCAGAAGATCTGTAAGTTTATATAAAACTATATCTAGCAATGTAATTTCGATCTGTCTTCCTCTTTCTGCTTCTTCAATTCTAACAGTTTTAGATGCGATTATTTTTAGTTGGTTAAGTGTTCGGATGTATTTTTGAAAGCTCATTTTAACATGAGGTGTAATTGAGTATGTTTTACAGATTATCTGATACTCTTCAAAAGCATCATCTACAAGTATATATGGTTCTTGTTTCTTCTGTAACGCCAGAGAGATTCCAAATAATGTAAATAGCTCGTGATCGTTTAATTGATCTACGATCTCTCCTCTAAAAGTTGGATAAACTTCATTAGATGCAGCTCTGATAATATCGGCATTTATACTATCTAAACTTTCCCTATCGGCATACATACCGCTTTTTCTTAGGACCTCTATTCCGTGTCGAATATTTTCGTGATCTGTAGCTATTTGACTAATCATACTTAATATATCGTCATCAACAACATTTTCTTTAAACGCAAGGTCACTTCTATATTCTAAGATTTTTCTCGTTTCTTCGAAATTATAAGGTTTGAGTTTAATTTTCTCGTTTAACCTACTTAAAATCCGTTCCGTTTCAATTGTAATCCACTCTTTATTTCTGGAAATTAATATTATCGAAAGTTTCGTGTTTTGTTGTCCAAAGGTTTCAGCAATATCTAAGAATGCTAATATTTCGTCAGATCTTAATAAGTGGACTTCATCGATTATTAGCAACATATAACCTTTTTCTCGGATTAATTGCTTTAAAATAAGCTTGAGTGCTTCGTCATCCGAGAAGCCTCTACCACCACCATGAGTGTATTTTGCTAGTAATTCTCGTATTATAGCTCCTTTATTTCGGAAAATTATGCAGTTATAATATTCAATAAAAATTTCTGTATCATTTTCTAAAGCTACTGTTTTAAAGTTTCTACCAAAATATCTTGCAGTACATGTTTTACCAAGTCCTCCCTTCCCCAAAATTAAACAATTTACTGATGGTTGCTCTTTTTCTTCAAGTATCCGCCTAAAATTAAAGATAAGGTTTTTAATTGCTTCATCGCGACATAATACTTTTTCGGGAACAAAGCTAATATCCAGTGAACTTGCCAGTCTAAATACTGAATTTGCCTTTAATATTTTTCTAAAATCATCCTCGTCCATAGCTACTCGATAATTTTTGATTTCTTAATATTTAATACTATTGAAAATATCGCAATTAAGTTTTGTTGAAAAACTTGAAATTATATTAGTAAATTTGCACTCTCTCCCTGGTCTCGTTTTTATGTTAGAGCTGATGTTTATTATCAGAAGAGGAGGTTTTATACTTTTTCAAAAAAAATGAGAAAAAGAATAACGTGAAAAACATTAAATCTTTTAGCTTGCTATTAGATGAGGTATATCGGTATAATATTTTATAATTTTTAAGAAGGTGTGGATAAAAAATCCACGAAGCATATACAAGAATGTATTGAATTAAGAATTGGATAATTATCTATAATATGGAGAAGGAATAAATGTCAGTGAAAGATTTTACTAGATCAACTCGGGATTTTTCAATTAATAGAAGATTTTTAATCATAAATGTAGTAAAAAAAATGGCAAGTAATGGAACTAAGTATTATTTTCTTACCTTGAAAGACAATACGGGAAAATTGAATGCTAAGCGATTTACAAGTGGTGAGATAGAGTTTAGATCTTTAAATATTATATATTTAATTGGAAATTTTATCGAAATTGAGGGAATTTATCAATATAAATGGCAATCTATGAAAATTTTTACTGAAAAACTAATTGAGAGTGTTACAAAAACTCCGTCCGCTGAAGTTCAAATTGAACCTAAGGAGAATATCCTAATAGTATTAGCTCAATTAAAAGAGTTAATTAAAATAGGAACATATATTCAGCTTAAATCATACATTAATGATGTAATCGCATCATTTTTTCCAAATTTTAGCAACAGAAAGAAAAAACAACTGAATAAATCTTTTAAAAATGAAATAGAAAGCTGGCCTATAGAAAATCAAGGAGATTTCTATATTGAATTCACCAAAACTTTGGAACGATACGAGAAAATGCAACCATCTAAATGGAAAAAATTGGGTTCTAATCTCCTTAAATTATTATCTGTTATAAGATAGATATTAATTTAGTTAAACAAGGTTATTTTTTAAATCACAATTTAATTTTGATATCATACAATTGATGCAATAATTTTAAACTGAGTTTAATCTCAAGTTATTTTCAGACAAAAAATTAAAATTTTTGTTCATTCTTTTAAATAGGAACCTCTATTCATTATTATCTAAAGCATTTGATAATTAAAGTTAAATACATAATTTATTATAGATCTTAACGAAATCAAAAATTTTTACTCTCCAATGAATGAAAGCTTTTAACAAGGATGAATTAAAAAGGGAGTTAGTTCAACTAGAAGGTTGGGATTCGATAGGAGATTATCTCAAAAATGTTTATTATGACCAACATACTGACACTCATGTTTTATTCTATAAAGACAAAAACCGTCAGTTACACAAATGGTTTCTGAGAAGACTTATTAAAGGAGCATGGTCTAAAGACAAAGAGAACCCACAAAACATTCATATATGGATTCCTCCAAATTCTTATTGGGTCTATCCTTTGGAATTAGAAGTGCCATCCCTCCTGCTGGATGAACATAAAGAGAATTTTATTAGTTTATATGGGATAGGAAGTTTTTTCGATGAAAATAAACCAGACGACTGGATTAGCAACGATATTGATTTTATTGCTGTAGTCGAAAATTTTGATAATATATCAGAAGATACATATACCTCTTCTAGGCATAAGAAAATGTTTATCGAAGAGAAAGAAGTTTTTATCGCCTTCCATACCATTGAAACCTTAAACTCTAAAGAACTCTTTAACTCAGTTTCTTTTGCTAATTTTGAATGGGCTTTACAGGAAATAAAGCTTCCAGAAAACTCAAAATTGTTATTTGGTCAGGATATTAGGGAAAAAATCCCTGAACTCAACGAAATAGGTCATGACTATGAGGATATTCTTCGGCGAGTATTTTATCACATGGAAATGAGTTATAAGATGGAAGAAAAAAAGGATGAAAACAAATCCAAGAGCGAATTCACCAAGAGCATCTTTAAATTCTCTTATTATCTAAGTGTCTTATTTGATCCCGATTTTCATTATACATCAAGCATTAAATCGGCACTAAAAGTAAAGGAATTGTCCGAGCAAGGAAAAATCGGCGGGGAAATGCCCGATTTTATTGAAAATTCTATTTTGTTTAGATGTAAAAATGTGTTTATCAAGGATTTTAAAGAGAAACGAGAGCAATTCCTTGATTATTTATTCTCAATAGCAAAGAACGGAGTTCTCCATAGAAAGTTAGATTATCAGGATTTACTTAAATACCTCAAAGATACTTATGAAGGATTAAATCATTTAATCGCAAAATTGGAATTGAAAGAGTCTGAAGGACTCTTACGGTTTTAAACGGAAACGCTTTTAGCCTGTAAATAAGTCCATAAAAATCTCAGCCGGTACCTCCCAATAGATTAAAACTGCCCAAACTGCGAATATTACGCTTGCAAAATTAAGCCCAAGGAACAAAAAATACATCCCTACAAAACATTTAACGACATATTTCCAATTTTTCATTTCAATTCTTTTTATTACCTTAATCTATATAAAAAAAAAGATCAGGTTGAATCAAAATTATTATTTGATATTCAAATAGACTGACGCGTAAGTGCTCAAAATTATTTATAAATCAAATACTTATTTTTGTATATCTGCAATGATAGCTAGAAACTCTTCACGCAATTTCTCTTTACTGATAAAATGAGAATAATGGGTAACACATAAGATTCTAAATTCATCTTTGAGATTTTTACGTAAAATATCATAGCTGTCTTTTCCTAGAGCAATTAAGATTGGATTTAAAGCCCCAATATCACAGAGTTCTTGTTTGAAGGATGAGATATTTTCTTTGGTAAAATCGGGATTTTTTCGAAGAAAACTCATTATCTTTCCAGATACTTTCTCTTCAAAATTTTTGATAATGTCTGTCATATACGCACCCCATAAAGGAGTTCCTTGCAAAGCATAGCGCGTCTTGTAATCTTGTGCGGCTGAATAATTAGGATGAAAATTCGCAAACGGGTGTTCAAATTTTCGGGAAATGTTTAAAGCAACAAGGACAATATTTGGCTTAAGAGTTTTCAGTAATTCCATACTTGGATTATCAAAGAATGATATATCTCCCATTCCCGATTTGGCTTTTTCGGTTGATTTCCATTCGTTCCAGATAGCCCAAGATGACATATGTCCATATTTGTTCTTAATGTTCTGAAATTTTTCGTAACTGACATTAGGGATATGTTCACTCATTATTGAATTAATTTAATATTTAGAATATTTCAAATTTGTGCAAAAAAGTCGAAATTATTAAATTATGAGTTTATCGAAAAAGAGTTCTACCTTTTTAACGAGCAAATCTAGGCAGTTAGGATCACTCCACTCTTCTCCGGAAAGAAGCCCTTCCATTTTAGCTTCTAATTGTAAACCGTATTTGGCAACAACGCAAAACATTTGGTCTTGTAACTTAGTAAAATCCTTACAACCTTTAATTTCATTGAGCGCTTCTTGCTTTAAGAACTCTCTTGCTTGGTCTTTTGTGAATTTGCAACTATTCATCGTAATAAAAGATTAGAGCAATAAACATAAACTCTAGCAGAGTAACAAATTTTTAAAAATCTTATCATTTGATTTATTTGGAAAGGCAGTAAGTGAAGAAAAAGTTCCGAAAATAAAACCACCTGTAAGGAAAACTAAACCTTGGGAAAAAAAGAATAGTAAATTGCATATGACAAGAATTTAAAGAAGACGCTACAGTATTGTTGCAGTTTATATAAAATCAAAAGATATTTAAAAATATTGTTAACATGTATATCATAACAATGGATAAAAAAAAGGTAGAAATTTAATGTCTTATTTTGAAGGCGATTTTGGACAAGGAGTACTTGAAGCACTTAGAATTGCTAAAAAACATTTAATTAAAAGGAGTGATATGCACTGTCGGTTAATTGGGTAGAAGTTTATCAGTTAATTAAAACAATTGGTTCTGATATTAAAAAACATTACAAAGAAAAATATACAAAAGAACTTATTCCTTATATTGACGCTCTAGATATCAAAGAGAAAAATAAAGTTATAATAAAGAAGAATGTAGAAAATTTTATCAATGCAATAAGTAAATACGCGAAGGAAATCATGAAGTTAACGAATGATGATATTTCCAAATTAGCTAAATTTGATGCACTATTCGATCTACTCCAGAATCCTGAGAATGATACTGTAGACGATGATATCAAAGAGGAATTGGGCGATGGTAGTATCTTTGATTATGCTCTTGGTAAGGATATCCCAATAAAGGATATTTTTGATCTCTATGAGCAAACCCCTAAGAAGATTAGGTATAAATACTATGAACTAAACAATGACATGTGGAGCGATCTCATGGAAACTATGAAGAGAGCGCTTGGTAACATTAACCACTATTATAATGTTTATGAGTTAACAGATGATGTTTCTAGGATTTTCAATGATCAATTTATTAATTATGTACTCGAAGGTTTAGATGTCGCTTCAATAGTAGGAGAAAAAAAAGAAAAAAATTAAAAGAAAAAAATAGTAGATAATGATTTATTTTCTTAAGAGGCGTTTCTGGACAACAAAGTGGGTTCTTAACGGCGAACTGTGAGGAAAGATGGCTTTTATTGCCCGATCGTTGTTAGCCCAAATTGAAGTACCTTCAAAGTAAAAGAAAAAAAAACCCATTAGCTTTTAGCTCAAAAAATGATATCCTTGATTCGGCGAACCACCAGTAAAAAGGGATATAATGCCTGCTGGGTCTCCAAGAACAAGTCCTATAACTAACAACATAATTCCCACCATTATTAACTTGGATCGCTTGATAATAATCCCACCAAGTAAAATAACGACCCCAAAAATAAGGGAATATTGGCCAATGCTTTGTAGTGGTGTCAAGCTCGAACTGATGAGGTATCTAAAATTGCTCCCAAAATAAGGAAAGACAAACAAAAGAAATACGACGAAGCCTAATAAAATCCACAAGACTTTAGAACTCTTCCTTCTCCCTCCTATTACTACCTTTTCCCTCCTACGGCTCATCCGGCATTCTCCCCTCCTAAATGACTTTTATAGAAGCGTGTGAAAAAACTTCTAACTCTTGAATATCGAAATTAACGTACTTATTTTGGGGGATAATATTCACTAGAAAGTGTAGAGTCAACATGTATATCATCACAATTAAAAACGATATCCCCGAAAGTAACATCATTATCGAAACGTAATTAACATGTAAAGCTAATAAGGAACTGACCCCTATATAAGTGAATAACATACCAACTCCTAGAAATAACCAAAGACTTACGAATTCTCTCCTCTCGTGGGTATTATTAATCAATCTAGTGTACTCCTTCTGCAAAACGCTATTATTTTCATAAATACAATTTCTACATAAAATTTGATCGATCCTTAAAATTGTATTACTCCTAAAAGTAAGGTTTCTACATTCCCTAAGTTCTACATCGCCGATAAAACAATTTTCAATTACAATGTTTTGGGAACCTGCTATTGAAAGCTTAGAAATAGTAAGATTCTTCAAAACAAGATAGACTCCTTCGATAAATATCGAAATTTCTATAGTTACGTCCCCTAAATCATCGATTACAATAGGCGAATCCTTCGTTCCTTCTCCATTAAATCCCAAGATATTCTTTAAATTCTCTATCGTTCTTTTTCTCAACCTATACTTTATACTTTTTTTATTCAACATTTTTAACAATACAAACCACCTTTTAATAATACTATAAACTCGTTTTATTTAAAAGGAAAAATAAAATAGAAAAATACAAAATGTTAGAATTGAAAGTTATTCAGTTAAAAAAAAATTATCTTCTACGACAAAATTTCATTTTTTTTTATCAGAATCTGGACCATACTCATCTACCAGAAATTTTAGCGCTTCAACCTGTCTCTCTTCGGCCCATTTAGTCATAGAATTAATAACTTCGGTTAACTCGTAATTTTTCTCAGATTTAAGAATTTTATCATATTTATCAGAAAATGTTTCACCCAAAGCGTCTATAAAGCGATTTAAAGTCGTTGTAATCTTTTTAAGCCCTTCTCCGCCATAATCAAAACTACTATCCTTATTCTTCATTTTTTGATACTTTGGTAATATTTGATCCATTAATTTATCTAATAAAATTTTTAAATACATCCTATCTTGTCCTATTACAGTTTCTAAATTAATCATACCTGGAATATCTCTATTCATCATTTTTTTATCAACCTAATTTTGTCTTTTTTTTAATTTTATTTTATTATATTATTATAGCTTAAATTTACTATAAAAATACTTCTTCGTCAATGTTAACACGCTCATTACGAAATACTCTTTTATAAAAAACCTAAATCTGGTTGACTACACGCTTAATCCAATTACGGGAGTTCTAATACTTAAGGGCATTAAATTACGAATCATGAAACTTCAAAAAAACTGATGAAGGAATGAATTTTCCTTTATAAAGAATCAGCTTTAGGATGTCTACATATATAAAATAAAATTTTTAAACAAAAGCTATAGATGTGAAAAAGCACGAAAACAATAGTTAATGGCTTGTTAGATGTTTGCTATCATTGCAACTCTATTTATATCTCTGAAATAAGTTCTGGGTATGTGTGTAGAACTTGTGGAACAGTTCAGCAATTGTTAAAATTTGAATCTAATACCCCATTCAATGAGATACAATTTCGAACCCCTATTATTAAAAAAACTACAATAGGAAATGAAGGAGAACGAAAAATGGCTTCAGATGGTGGAAAGATGCAAGTTCTTAGTAAATTAGATGCAATTATACCATATAGCGAAAAAGTCTTGAACAGAGCCTCCTCTTTAGCTGATACAATCCTTGAAAAGCTAGGGCGATCAAAAAAAGACAGTTCAATAATTCTAAGGAAATTCATAGAAATTCTTCCTTATATCCCTTCTGGAACCACATTTCGGAACCCTGAGAAATGTATTCCATGCATTATCTATTTTCAGTATAAAGAAATGAATATCGTTATAGATTTAAACATGTTGCTTGAAATTTCAGCGATATCAAAATCTGATTTAAAGGAGTTTAGAAAGCGGATGTGGCTATTTTGGCCGGGTTATGAAACGAGAGATCGTAAAAAATATATTCTTACAAAAATAGGGAGCGTTACAGGTTATGGAAAGCTATACAAACAATCAAAAAATATACTAGATAAATTTTGGGAAATAATTAAAGATTCTAAAGACGAAATATTGGCTGGTTTAGTGATAGGAATATCAATAACGCTTTCTAAAAGCAAACAACTAACTCTAAGGTCGATAAGCAACTCCTTAAATATTAGTCAGAGCTCGCTTCAAAATTCAATTCAAAGGAAATTGTTTGATCGCTTAGGTATCGAAAATAAGCTAAAAGGATTTAAAAAGCGGGTTGAATTCTTAGAAGAAAGAGGCTTCTTTAGGGATGAATGAGAAATGTGGATAAAAAATATCTTTTCCGAATTTAATACTTTTTTTTGTTTTAAATAAAACTAGCTTATTAGTTTAGTAAGACTAAATAAATATTTTTAGAAAAGTTAACAATGTTTGAAGAAATCATATTTATGGTAGGTTTTGCGGTATTTTCAACAATTGCATCATACATTTGTTTAAAATATGCGCCCAATCCATTATACGCGATTTTTCGATGTATCGCCGTTGTTGGCATCATAATCCACGAACTTTCTCACGCTCTAATGTGTGTGGTAACCAACACTCGCATACGGACCATAAAATTACTAGAACGTTCAGATGGCAAGTCGGCTTTTGGTTTAAATTACGGAGGCAGAGTTGAATTGAAAGATTACGTCAGATTGTCGTTTTTACAAGCGTTGCTAATCGGCTTTGCACCCATTTATATTTCCTTTTGGCTTTTTTTCTTTTTATGGGGGCAATTAAAAACTCCAGGTCTAGATGTTCTAATTTTTTATGTTTATATTTTTGTTATGTTGTCGTTAGTATTAAGTGCTGCACCTTCATTTGCGGACATAATAGCGATATTCGGAGCGTTTCATTTTGACTGGAGATATTCCTTGTATCAAAGTGGTTTATCATTGCTATCAATAACCACCGTTTGGCTTGTTGTTACCAATTACCAAATTAAAATTTTTCACGAAATTGTAACTTATGTATTAATTTTCGTAGGATATTACGGATATAGAATTGGATTTAAAGGATTGAAGGGTTTGTATTCCCTTTTCTTTGCTAGGGGAAGTAAAAATAGAACAAAATATATGAAGCCAAAAGCTTTAACTCGAAGACGCTTTAAACACGCTAAAAATGAGAGAGAGGTTCAATGGTAAATTTTAAAAGAGGAAATTAGTAAATGGAAATAGTGGGATATCAAGCAAAAATTAATATAACGCAGGTTTTACCGTGTGTAGAAGAAAAAATAATCGGAAATCAAGAATTTGCGTTAAAACGGTTAATAAATGCTTCGTGGTTATATGATCCATTTGGAGATAATTTGACTTATGGAGTAGAATTTGGAATAGGAAAGTATTTTTCTTGGGAATTTTATCTTTTTGCTGAAACTGTCGAAATGGCAGAAGAATTAGGAGGAGCCTTACTATATAATTTGCAAGAGAGGTATAGAGGATTGGATGGGCAAATGAGCGTGTATCCACTTTACTCAGAGTTTTTAGACATTAAGAGAAGCCTATATGAGCTAATTCTTCCCTCTAATCCTCCGTTAAAATTGCATTTTCTTAGGAAGATAATCAATTATTATAAAACACCTCAAAGAAAAATGGATGCAACCGTCTTTATTGTATGGAAAAGAGACGATTTACATGCAAGTCCCGATCCACTCAAATTTATGCTTAGAACTTTCGTTACTTTGAACCCCAATCCAGATTTCTCTATGGATTTAGAAGAACGGGAATTAAAAACAAACGCAGTCTTAAGATACTTCGTTTCTGATATGTCTATACCGCCTTATCAGAAAGCAAAACATGATCTAGTGCCTCCAATTTTTTGGAGGAACGTTTTAACCACTGATGTGTTTCCCGAGAAACCCGAATATGGCCAACTACCCAGAGAGTTTATGCCCAATTATATTAAACCTCATTTGATCGATTTCGATATTCCTCCTGAAATGCCTTTGTCAAAACCACCTATACTAGAAAACAGAAATACCGTCAATTTGGCGATTGATTTCAATGATCCTAATTACGTATATGTCGGAACTAAAATGAACAAAGGAGTTTTAAGCACCGAATCAGGATTAATAGCAATAGATAGTCTTACTACCCATTTGAATATTTTTGGAAAAACTGGGACGGGAAAGTCGACCTTAATAAAAATTCTGTTGCATCAGATACATAAGAAAAGACCAGATATTGGAATATTGATTCTAAATTTTGCAAAGCCCTATTTGGAAGACGATTATCCTATGGCCCATGTTTATAAGTTTCCATCTGAAAAATTTAGAGTACCTTATATTACACCTTTTGATAGAATCATGATCTCGATTAAGGAATCGAGTAATGTTTTTGCTGCCTGTTTAGGATTAAAATATCTTGGACCAGGAATATTTTCTGAAACACTTCAACGTTGCTATTCAAAATTCAATAAATTTCCAGTAGATATTAAAGAATTCTTTAACTGTGTTGATGATAACATGAAAACAAAGTCTTGGGAACCAGAATTCAAGCAACATGTTCGTGCTACGTTCAAACGAAGGATTAATGAATTATTTTATAGAGAAGATCTTGAAGCTACGCTAAATCTCCTTGATGGTGCATGGAAAAATATTCCAGAGTGGTTTAAAAAATGGAAGGAAGGAGGAACCGTCTTAATTGATTTAACAAAGTGTCTAGAGGAGGAACAGCATTTAATTGGTATGTTGATTTTAACTATGATTGAAAATTTGATTCCTATTGATAAAGAAAAATCAAATAGATTGAAATATCTCTTGATGTTAGATGAAGCTCATCGAATTTTAGGTAAACCAAGCGATGGACACCCCGAATCTCCTGAATTCATAATGAAAGATAAAACAAATTCAATATATAAAAGAATTACACAAGAATCTAGAGCTAAAGGTTTAGGAATCATTACTGCTGATCAACACGCTCATTTGCTTCATAGTATCGCGATTGATTCAGCACGGACAAAAATTTTGTTCCAATTAGGATATCCAAGTAATCAGATTTTCACCGGAATAATGAACGAGCGAGAAATGTTATTAACACTTCAAGAAAGGTATGCTTTAGTCATAACAAACACTGAACGGTATTTATTGAGAACGGTAGATGATAAAATCCCCTAATTCAATGATATATAAATTGTTACATTAAAAGCAGAGGTTTTAAAATAAAAATGGGTTTTGGAAGCGAAATTGAAGACGATGAGGGATATTTAGGCGAACTGAAAGAAGAAGACGGAGAGGAAAAAGAAGATGATCTTAGTGATGATTCTGAATTAGGGGAAGAAAAAGATTTTGAAGACGATCGAATTAATTGCGAGGAACCTGAAGATGATTTAGGTCAAGAATTATCAGAAGAAAAAGAAGAAGCTTTATGGGACGAGATCGATTGGAACGAAGATTTGCAAGGTGAGAGAGAAAAAACTATATGGGACGAGATCGATTGGAACGAAGATTTGTATGGCGAGCGAGAAAAAACTATATGGGACAAGATCGATTGGAACGAAGATTTGCATGGCGAGCGAGAAAAAAATGTGATAGACAAAAATGACGATCAAAACGAGAAATACAATAAAGAAGATTATGTCGAAAATGTTGAATCGCAATCAATTTCAACAATTTTAGCTACTGAAATGGAAGAAATAGAAGATCAGATGGAACACCAGGAACATGAAGAAATCGAGATTCCCCCCGAAGAATATCAGGACGATACGGGACCAAATGTAAATGCCGACGAGATTGAATTCATAAAGGATGTTGAAAAAATGGCTGAATATGCCAGAGAAACAATAGGAGAAGACGAAAATGTTGAACCGCAAGCTGAAAAAGAAAATGCGGCGTATTATGCCGAGCAATATTACAAAAAATTAAAGGAAAAAGAGGTAGAAAACGATCAAAATAGTAAAGAGGACCAAGAAATCGAAGAACATAAGCAAGAAGTAACAGAGGAATTTAAGAACATGGAGGATATAAATGAGACATCTAAGGAAAACATGAGTCCGGAAGAATTTGAATATTTATGGAATGTTCGCGAAGAATTAGATCGAGAAGGAAAGTCCGATAAAGAGATAAAAGAAATAATGCACGAAGCGGAAGAGATGTACAAAACGCTTAAAGAAGCAGAAAAAGTATATGAAGAGCAACAACAAGAGAAATTAAACCTAGTTGATCACGAAGATGAAGCAAGCATAGAGGATCTAAAAGAAGATTTAGATAGAGTAGATTTAATAGAGCAAGCTGTTGAATTGGAAGAGAGTTTGATTCAACAAGGGAAATTACAAGAAGAAATAGATGTGAAGGTAGAGAAAGCCATAGAAAGAACTGAATTTGAAGAAGAACTAGAAAAATTACATAAAGAGCAAGAACAGGAGAAATTGAAGCAGGAAAGTCTCGATCATGAAGAGAATATAGGCAATCTAAAAGAAGATTTGGATAGAGTAGATTTAATAGAGCAAGTAGTTGAATTAGAAGAAAATTTAGCTCAACAAGGAAAATTACAAGAAGAAATAGATGTGAAGGTGGAAGAAGCCATAGAAATGGCTGAGTTTCGTGAGGAAATAGAAAAATTACATGAAAACCAAGAACAGGAGAAATTAAAACAAAATAATCACGAAGACGGAGAGAACTTTGAAGATTTAAAAGAAGAGATCGATCGACCAGCGGAAGCAGAGTATTATATGGAGAAAGCAGAGGAGTTGCATCGACAAGGAAAGTCCCAAGAAGAAATCAATGAGCAAATGGAAGAAGTAGTTAGCAATTATCAAAAGGAAATAAATAAAAAACAAGAAAAAGAAGAAGAACCGAATGTAAATGAAGAAATTGAAAAGCAAGATTTAGAGATTAATGAAAAAAATTCAAGTGCGGAAAACCGCTATAAAATTGAACAATCCTCTACCTTACACAATGAAAAGAAAGCAAAAAATTACGAAAATGTTGAGAATAAAGAAAAATTAGAAGTGTTAAAACTAGAATTAGATACTATCGAAAGCGAATCCGAAAATAAGAAAGAGTTGCTTGAAGAAGGTTCAAAGTTAACAAGTGAAGAAACTGACGAAGAGGAGAATGAACATCTTCAAGAATTATATCGCCAACAAACGGACAAGAGGCCGATATATGCTAAAAAAAGAACAAAAGGCTATATCCAATGGTTAGAACAACGAGAACTAGATTTGGAAAAGATTAACAATTCTCAAAGCGAAAATGAATCAAAAAAAGAAATTGAAGAAGAAGATTGGGAAATAACCCTTAAAAAATGGATTAAAGAGGCTTCTGAGGATGAATGCAGCGCTGAACTTAAATCTGAGTTAAAAATAGCCCTTGAGAGATATAACGAGTTCGATTATTTGACTAGAAAGTTTATGGAATTATTTGAAAAGTCTCAATACGAAAAACTCTCTGAAAAAGAAAAGAATAGAATAAAATCTTTGACAGAAAAACTACAGAAGATCGATCCGATCCAATTAGAACTTTTAGCAAATATTCGTGCTATTAAAAAATACATCATCGAACAATATGGGTGGGATTCTATGAACAGATTTCTTGATTATCGAGTGCGTAACAGGTTTTTTACGCATGTCTCGCAGAAATATGATCTATGGAGTTCAAATAAAGTTCGCATGGTCTCCCCCAGTTCTTTCACTAACGATGAATTGGAGTTTTATAAAAGAAAAAAAATTGATCTTTCTAAAATTAAGACTCGTTGGGCATGGGTTAAAAACAAACAAATAGCTGTGGAGTTTTACAAGGAAGTAATATTGCCAAAATTTGACAATGTACCTAAAGCTCATGACATGGATGGTTTAGGGTACAGAGGATTTAGGTCATCTATTAAAAAATTAGGATTAGGGGTCAATGATCTAACTAAAGCTGCGGGTTTTAACCCATACCATGAAGAAAGGTATACTGGTATGAATTACGATGAACTATTGAAATTTTTTAAGGAAAACGTGTATCCTGAAGTAAAAAATAAGCTAAAGTTGAAAATAGGTGAAGCACCCGGAGCAGGTTATTTAGAGAGGAAAGGATTAGGCTATAGAGGGTTTGTTGACAGAGTAAGAATAGTCTCAAAGTTGGAAGGGATAAAAAGGAATATCTGGGCTGAATTTGTAAAAAAAGTGGGTCTGGAACCTCTAAAGGATTTAAAATATCGAGGTATGGATTTCGTTGAGTTAATGGATTTATTTGTCAAAAAAATATATCCTAATTTAAAGGAGAAATACAATTTAGATCATAAACAAGCTCCTTTTAAAGAGCAAGTTGATAAGGAATATAACGGATTTCGCAAAGCGATAAGAAGATTAGGTTATAAACTTTCTGACTTATATATCGCACTTGATTTTAAACATAAATTTTGGCAGATATATCATAATAAATCATATAAAGAACTCCTTAACTTTTTTAAAGATATAATACAACCATCATTACAGGATATTTATGACTTTTCTGAAACTGAGGCTCCTTCTTATGAGGAGGTTGAAATTAATTATCGTGGCTTTATTGAGGCTCTTAATCGTCATGGAAAGAAGCTTTCGGATGTTATTAATAATTTAGGGTATATCCCCCGAAAATTTTCTAATATAGGAGTTATTACTCATGCATTAATGAATTCATTATTATCTTATTATATAAACGATAAAAATTTCCTATCAAATTATTATTCTGAAGTAGAATTGTTTTCTTCTTCTAAGCACAGAATTGATGGTTTCATGTTTGTAACTCCATCCCTTATTTCTTTTTTTAGAAAGCATATCACAAAACTATATCCTAAAATAAATAATAAAAAAGAGAGAGAGGAAATCTTATTATTATTAAGGAAAATAGAGGGGAAACAACATTTATTAATTGATTTTTCAAATGGATTTTTCAAGAGAAGCAAAATAAATTCAGAAATTATTGCAATTAAGGCAAAGAAATATCTTGATTATCCCAGCTCGTTTTTAATTTTGATTGGAACAAATTGGAGCAATGTGGAATTAAGTAAAAGATTACCCACCTCGATAAAATATAAGGACTCTTATTATACTACAAAAGATGTAGCTTTAATAAGTCCAGAATTATTTGGAATTCTATTAGGAATAAATAGTCCCTATAAAGATTATTTAAATAATATTATCTTATACAATAAAAATGAAGATATAGATAAGTTACAAGATATAAATAAATCACTAGAGAGAATAAAAAATCTTAATTATTTTAGCACAGAAGAATTTAATAAAATAAAGCAAAATAATACACTGATTAGGTGGCTTTGAGACTTACTAGCTTTTCAAGTAGGAAAAGTGCTCCTTTTTTATCAAGGGGTTCATTTCGATTTCCACAACGACTAGACATAATACACGCAGGACAGCCATTTTCAGTTTTACAGCTACAAGTTTCAATTAATTTCAAAGCCAAATGGAGTAAATCTATTAAATGAAGATACAATTGTTCAGAGATACCTATACCTCCTCTATATGCATCGTAAACATAAATAACGGGTTGCTGCTTAACGGGGTCAAAATCTATAGAAACACCTCCTAAATCCCACCGCGAGATTTGAGCTAGTGCTGGAGCCATTGCGATCATAGCGTGTTCAACAGCGTGAATGGTCCCCCCTAGATTGAATCCTTTCAATTCTAGCTCTTTTTGGTATTCAAACGGTATTCCAAACCAAACAGCTTGAGTTTCAAACTCGATA
>Ga0315553_10000558_pt1 | contig 32682 bp, 31 predicted proteins | sample SalMarSW160140MG_FD_203099 | JGI IMG/M metagenome (GOLD analysis project Ga0315553, IMG submission 203099) | Salt marsh sediment microbial communities from the Plum Island Ecosystem LTER, Massachusetts, United States - Salt Marsh Sediment SW1601-40 ... | reverse complement strand
AAAACTCCACGTGCGCATGATCGGGCTGGCGCGTGCGGTCGCCAACCCAAAGCATGTGACCCGAGGTGTCGTACCACTTCTGCGATCCGCCGGCCTCATCGCGACGCACCATGGCCTGCTCGTAAGAAAGCAGCAGGCTCTCGTGACTCGTATAGACCGTAGCGCGCCCCAGCGCCGGCACTGTCTCCGGCGTGACCCCGCAGGAGCGCATGAAGTTGAGCGCGGTCTGAATCTCCTCGCCCATCGCCTTGTAGCGCTTTCCGAACGGGCTCTTCTGCTCAAAATCGAGCATCCATCGCAGAACGTTGTCGAGGCTCGCGTAGCCGCCCTCGGAGAAGGCGCGCAGCAAGTTCAGCGTTGCCGCCGACTGCCGGTAGGCCTCGAGCTGCCGCTTCGGATCTGGAATACGCTCCGCCGACGTAAACTCCTCGCCGTTTATGATGTCGCCGCGGTAGCTCGGCAGCTCCACGTCACCATTTTTTTCCGTCGGCGAGGAGCGCGGCTTGGCGAACTGGCCCGCGATGCGCGCGAGCTTCACCACGGGCGAGCCGCCGGCAAAGGTTAGCACCACCGCCATCTGCAGGAACACTCGATAGAGCTCACGGATGTGGTTAGCGCCGTGCTCTGAGAAGCTCTCCGCACAATCACCGCCTTGCAGCAGGAAGGCTTTGCCGGCCGCCACCTCGGCCAGCGCTTTCTTGAGCTTATCGGCTTCGCCGGCAAAAACGAGCGGCGGGAACGAGGCGATCCTGGCCTCGACCTCGGCAAGCGCCGCCTTGTCGGGATACTCGGGCACCTGGACGATCGGCTTCGACCGCCAGCTGTCGGGGGACCAGGCTGCCGACATGACTAAGAGTTCTCCATCACTTGGCGGCCGGCGCTCGAATTGGAGTCCCAGCCGGCGCGATCGCGCACGCGCATCGCTTTGACGGCATTATGCCATTTGCAGGGGCTTATAGGCTACCTTCGCAGGCGAGGCCAGTGCGGTGCCCTGACGGGTTGCATAGGCGGAACGGACGGCCCCGCGCCGGTCCTGCGTGCCGCCGCCCGGCTGGAATTCGCCACGCCGGCGTGTCATGAGCGGAGCCATGCATAGCCCCAAGGAGCCATCCTTCACGTTCGGGATCGAGGAGGAGTACCACCTCGTCGATCTTGCGACCCGCGGCTTCGCCCCGGCGCCGGCGGCTCTGATGGAGGCCTGCGAGGAGGCCCTCGGCAAGCAGGTCGCGCCCGAGTTCTTCCGCTCGCAGATCGAAGTGGGCACCAGCGTATGCCGGGATTTCGCGGTGGCGCGCCAGGAGCTCGCCCATCTGCGCCGCACCATCGCCGACCTTGCGCGCGAGTACGGCCTCGCTCCGATCGCCGCCTCGACCCACCCCTTTGCCGACAAGTCGACGCTCGAGACCACGCAGAAGGAGCGCTACCAGGCGCTCGCGCGCGACTTCGCCGGCATCGGACGGCGCCTCGCCATCTGCGGCATGCATGTGCATGCCGGCATCGAGGACGACGAGCTGCGCATCGATCTCATGAATCAGGCGCGCTATTTCATCCCCCACCTATTGATGCTGTCGACCTCGTCGCCTTTCTGGCAGGGCGAGGATACCGGTCTCAAGAGCTACCGCCTCGCCATCTTCCACGAGCTGCCGCGCACAGGCCTGCCCCAGCGCTTCGAAAGCTACGGAGAGTACCAGCGCACGGTCGACGTTCTGGTGAAGAACGGCGTCATCGAGGACGCCACCAAGATCTGGTGGGACCTGCGCCCGTCGGCACGCTTCCCGACGCTGGAGATGCGCGTCACCGACGTTTGCACGCGCATCGATGATGCTCTCTCGATCGCCGCGCTCTACGTGTGCATCATGCGCATGCTTTACCGGCTGCGGCGCTCCAACCAGAAGTGGCGCTCCTACCCGGCCTTTCTCATTGCCGAGAACCACTGGCGTGCCCAGCGCTACAGCGTCAAAGAGGCGCTGTTCGATTTCGGTAAGGGTCAGCTCGTGCCGTTCGCCTCTCTCATCGACGAGCTTCTCGACCTCATCGCCGAGGATGCCGCCGTGCTGGGCTGCGAAAAGGAGGCAAAAAATGCGCTCAGCATCGCGACGCGCGGAACCAGCGCGGACCGTCAGCTGCTCTGTTACGAGGCACTGATCGGCAAGGGCGCGAGCCGGGAGGAAGCGCTCACCGGCGTCGTCGATCAGCTGATCGCGGAGACGATCGCCGGCACCTGATTGGCGCTCACAGCGCGGCGGCCATGCCGCCGTCGACGGCGATCTCTGCGCCGGTGATGAACGCGGACTCATCGGAGGCGAGGAACAGGGCGGCCATCGCCACGTCCTCGGCCGTGCCGAAGCGATTGAGCGGCGTCTGCTCCAGGAGCGCATCGGAGAACGCCTTGACCCGCAGCACCCGCTCGGTGAGCGCCGTCTCGATGAAGCCCGGCGCCAGCGCGTTGACGCGAATGTTGTAGGGCCCGAATTCGACGGCGAGCCCGCGCGTCAGCGCTGAGATGGCGCCCTTGGTCGCCCCGTAGGCGGCGAGCGTGCGCATGCCGCGGTGGCCCATGATGGAGGCCATGTTGATAAGCGAGGCGCGGCCCGAGGCCTTCAACAGCGGGAAGGCGTCGCGGGCAATGCGGATGATGCCGTCCAGGTTCACCTCGCGCAGGCGCACCCAATCCGCGTCCGACATGTTGCGGAAGTCGGAACGCACGTTGATCCCGGCGTTGTTGACGACGACGTCGAGACGCCGGTGCTGCTGCTCGATGGCCCGCATCAGCGCGGTAACGTCCTGGCCCTTGGAGACGTCGACCGTCATACCCGTGACTGCGTGGCCCTTGGCGCTGTGCTCCTCCGCCGCCTTTGTGACGGCTTCCCCGTCGATGTCGGTGAGGTAGACGTGGGCACCTTCCTCGGCGAACAGCTTCGCCACCGCGCGCCCGATGCCGGCGCCGGAGCCGGTGACGAGCGCTATCCTGTCTTTCAGCCGCTGCATGTGCCGCCTCCGCCGAACGTTGCGACCTAGCACTCAGCCCGTGCGCTTTCAACTCGATATTGCTCGCAGATCGCGGGCGGACGCGCAGGCCGCTGCGTATCTTCGTTCATCGCCGGTTCGCGCGGCTTGACCTCAGTGCAGCTCAAGTCAGCGCACGCTCAATTCGGTCCGACGCAAATGGGGCCTCTTCACAGAGCGAAATCGCTGGGCCATTGACGCTCGCGAAGACGAGCATGGGTCGGGTTGAGCCCTTCGGCGGGGTGACGATCAGCACTCACCCGGCGGCCTCGGTCGGCGCGACCTCTCCCTCTTTCGTCGCCCCGAGCCGCATGGCGATCGCCGCCATTTGCGCGATCTCGGCGGCACCCTTGCCGCTCTGATGCTGGGTCAGAACGACGCGTGGGCCGTCACCGCCGCGACTGAGCCTGGAAAATTTGGCCGGCCTGGGTGATGATCCCGGCGTCAGTGCCACGGCAATTTCCGCCGCCTGATGCCCGAGCGCCAACGCTCAGATCATGACGGTGACCTACTGCACGCGCCGGGCAACGACCTCGGGCAACCCTGAGCAGACTAGTCAATACCCATTGAGGAGCGTTGCCATGCAAGTCGCCGATATACTGAAAGTCAAAGGGCATAACACGATGACGGTCGGCCCGGCAGAAACGGTCCAAGCATTTGCCAAGCGTCTCAAATTAGAGCGCGTCGGGGCGATGCCCGTGAGCGATGACGGCAAAACACTCGTTGGCATCATTTCCGAGCGCGACGTGGCGTACGGTTTCGCGGCTCAAGGCGGCGCGCTGATGACCTTGACGGTTGCCGACTTGATGACGGCCAGCGTGGTCACGTGCGCTCCGACCGATACGATCGCGACCGTTGCCCGGGTCATGACCCAGCGCCGCATTCGCCACCTTCCGGTCATCGAGCACGACCGGCTTGTCGGCCTGATCAGCATCGGAGACGTCCTGAAGAATCGGCTCAGCGAGATCGAGCTCGAAGCTGACGTCTTGCGCGATCTGGCGATTGCGAGACGATAGGTTTTTTCTTCACCCCGCCGCCTCGGTCGGAGCGAGCCACCGCTCGCGCATCGTCACGAGCTCCTCGGCCGCCGTGGGATGCAGCCCCATCGTGGCGTCGAAGTCCGCTTTCGTCGCCCCGAGCCGCATGGCGATTGCCGCCATCTGCACGATCTCGGCGGCGTCCTCGCCGAGCACGTGGCAGCCGACGACCTTGCCGCTGTCCTCGGCAACGATGAGCTTCATGAGCATCTGCTCATCGCGCCCCGACAGCGTCGCCTTCAAGGGCCTGAACGAGGCCTTGTAGACGTGGATGGCGCCGCAGTGCTCCGCCGCCAGATGCTCGGGCCAGCCCACGGTGCCGATCTCGGGCGTGGAGAAGACCGCTGTCGGCGCAAGCGCGTGCTCGACGAAGCTGGGCTTGCCGCCGAACTCGGTGTCGGCGAAGGCGTGCCCTTCGCGGATGGCGACGGGCGTGAGTGCCAGGCGGTCCGTCACGTCGCCGACGGCGAAGATCGCGTCCACCGAAGACCGCGAATAGTCATCGACCACGACGTGGCCGTTCCAACCCAGCTTCGCGCCTGCGGCTTGGAGACCGAGGCCCGCGGTGTTGGGCGCGCGCCCGATGGCAAACATGATCTGGTCCGCTTCGATGGCCGCGCCGTCGTCGAGGCGGCCGACGAGCCCATCGCCGGTCTTTTCAATCCCTGTGAACGTCCGGTTGGTGAGGATGCGGATGCCGGCCTTCCCATAGGCCTCGGTGAGGCAATCGCGCAGGTCCTCATCGAACCCGCGCAGGATCTTGTCGCCGCGGTAGACGAGCGTCACCTGCGAACCGAGGCCGGCGAAAATGCCGGCGAACTCCACCGCGATATAGCCGCCGCCGTAGACGGCGATGCGCGCGGGCAGCTTCTTGAGGTCGAAAGCCTCATTTGACGTGATCACGTGCTCAAGCCCCGGGATCGCGTCGCCAAACGATGGTTTGCCGCCCGTCGCGATCAGGATTTTTCCGGCGCGGAGCGTCTTGCCAGATCCCTTGAGCACGACGCTGGCAGGGCCCGCAACCTCGGCGCGCTCCTTGAAAAGCGTGACGCCCATGCGATCGAGGGTGGAGTGGTACACCGTTTCCAGGCGCTTGATCTCTTTGTCCTTGGCCGCGATCAAGCTCGGCCAATCGAAGACAGGGCTCTCGACCTGCCAGCCGAAGCCGCGCGAATCTTCGAACGCCTTGGAGAAACGGCTAGCATAGACCAGAAGCTTCTTGGGCACGCAGCCGCGGATCACGCAGGTGCCGCCGAGGCGATACTCTTCGGCGATGGCAACTTTGGCACCGTGACCGGCGGCAATACGCGCAGCGCGCACACCGCCCGACCCGGCGCCGATCACGAACAGGTCGAAGTCCGCCTTGTCCATACTCACCCGCCCCGCGCGGCGCTAAGTGCCGCCGTCGTCCGAGCCAACCAGACTGATGCCCTCGGGCCCGGCGACGATTGCGAAATCGGCGATGCCGAGAAACATGCCGTTCTCCACCACGCCGGGGATCAGCTTCAAGGCCTCGTCCAAATCCTCGGGCTCGGAGATGCTGCCGAAGGCGCAATCGAGAATGTAGTTGCCGCTGTCGGTCACGAACGGTTTGCCGTCGGCGCCCTTCCTCAGCGTAATCTCACCCTCGCAGCCGGCATCGGCGGCGAGCGCGATGACCATGTTCCGCGTCGCCGTCAGCCCGAATTGCACAACCTCGAGCGGCAGCGGATGCGACCCGAGCGTCGCCACCCGCTTACTGCTATCGGCAATCACGACCATGCGGCCGGAGGCCGTGGCGACGATCTTCTCGCGCAGCAGCGCGCCGCCGCCGCCCTTGATGAGGCGCAGCTCCTCGTCGAGCTGGTCGGCGCCATCGACCGTCATATCGAGGAACGGCATTTCGTCGAGCGTCGTCATGCGGATGCCGAGCGCCTTGGCGCGCGCCTCCGTCTCTTTGGAGGTCGCCACGCAGATCAGGTCGAGCCCGGCCTTCACCTTGGGGCCCAGCACGTCGACGAACTTGGCCGCCGTCGTTCCCGTGCCGAGGCCGAGCTTCATCCCGGGCTCCACGTATCGAAGCGCGCGCTCGGCGGCCGCCAGCTTCAAGGCGTCGTTGCTCATGGATGGGCCTCCCCGCAATTGTGTGCTCCGCTTGCGGGAGCACGTTTAAGCCGCGACGCCCCGCAAAGGAAGCGACGCGAGCCATTTGGCCTCTCGGCTCGCGCCGCCTAAGCCGCGCTTGCCGCAGCGCACGGCTATCCCATAAGGAGCGGCAGGATCTTAGAGACCGCCCATAAGCGTGTACTTGATCTCGACGAATTCCTCGATGCCGTGGTGCGAGCCTTCGCGCCCGATCCCGCTTTCCTTGAAGCCGCCGAACGGCGCGATCTCGGTTGAGGTCAGCCCCTCGTTGACGCCGACGATGCCGTACTCGAGCGCCTCGGCCACGCGCCAGCACCGCCCGATGTCGCGCGTGAAGAAATAGGCGGCGAGACCGAAGGGCGTGTCGTTGGCCATGGCGATCGCCTCCTCCTCGGTCGCAAACTTGAAAAGCGGCGCCACCGGGCCGAAGGTCTCCTCCTGGGCAATGCGCATCGCCGGCGTCACGGCGGTGAGAACGGTCGGCGCGTAGAAGGTGCCGCCCAGCGCATCGCGCTTGCCGCCCATGACCACGTGCGCGCCCCGCTTGACCGCATCGGCAACAAGCCCCTCGACCTTCTCCACAGCGGCGGCGTTGATCAACGGGCCGACGGTCACACCCGCCTCGGTGCCGGGACCGACCTTTAGCTCACGCACCGCCGCCGCAAGCTTCTCAGTAAAGGCGTCGTAGACGCCGGCCTGCACCAGGATGCGGTTGGCGCACACGCAGGTCTGGCCGGCGTTGCGGAATTTGGATCCCATCGCCCCGGCGACCGCCTTATCCAAATCGGCGTCGTCGAACACGATGAACGGCGCATTGCCGCCGAGCTCCATGCCGACGCGCTTTACGGTGCTTGCTGCCTGCGCCATCAAGAGCTTGCCGACCTCGGTGGAGCCGGTGAAGGTGATCATGCGCACCAGAGGATTGGCGGTCATCTCGGCGCCGACCGGCACCGGGTCCTTGGCGGTGACGACGTTGAGCACGCCCTTGGGGACCCCGGCGCGCTCGGCAAGCTCGGCGAGCGCCAACGCCGACAGCGGTGTGTCCTCCGCAGGCTTGACGACGACCGTGCAACCCGCCGCCAGCGCCGGCGATACCTTGCGGGTGATCATGGCGGAGGGAAAGTTCCACGGTGTGATCGCGGCGACGACGCCGACCGGCTGCTTCATGATGACGATGCGCGCGTTCGCCTTGTGGGTCGGAATTGTCTCGCCGTAGATGCGCTTGGCCTCCTCGGCGAACAGCTCCACGAAGCCGGCCCCGTAAATGATCTCGCCCTTGGCCTCGGCGAGCGGCTTGCCCTGCTCCTTGGTCAGCAACAGCGCCAGCTCGTCGGCGTGCGCGGCGATCAGGTCGTACCAGCGGCGCAGGATCTTGGAGCGCTCCTTGGCGAGCAAGCCCGCCCACGGCTTGAAGGCACGGTGCGCCGCCTCAATCGCCGCCTTCGTCTCGGCCGCGCCGAGCGCGGGAACGCGGGCAATTTCCTCGCCCGTCGCCTTGTCGGTCACCGGGAGCTGCGGCGTGCCAACCCAGGCCCCGTCGATATAGGCGTGGGTCCTTATGAGGGTGATGACCTTTTTGTCCATGATCCACCGCGGCAAAACGCTGCGTGCTTTGAGCTCCTGTCTAAGATGCAGGGGCGGCGGTTTCAAGCGACATGACCGGCCTTGATGACAGCGATGACGCCAGCGGCTAGCGTGCGGCCCATCGCTCAGCCTGAGGCCCCATGCACGATGTAACCCTTGTCTTCGACCTCGACGGAACCCTGGTCGACACCGCACCTGACCTCGTCGCGGCCACCAACCACGTCCTTGAGCAAATAAGTCTTCCGCCCGTCAGCGAGAAGAGCCTGCGCCCCTGGATCGGCCACGGCGCCAAGTACATGCTCGATCATTCCATTGGCCCGGCCATCGAGAACCTCTCGACGGCCGAGCGCGAAGGGCTGCTCGAACTTTACTTCGACTACTATGGGCGTCACATCGCTGTGGGCAGCCGCCCCTTCGACGGCGCCGTTCCCGCGCTCGAGCGCTTTCAGGCCGGCGGCGCCAAGCTCGCGGTGTGCACCAACAAGAACGAGCGCATGTCGCGCTCCCTGCTCGACGCGCTCGGCTTGAGCCGGTTCTTTTCAGCGATTGCCGGCCGCGACACGCTTTCCTCGTTCAAGCCGCATCCCGAGCATCTGCTCGGGACTATCCGCATGGCCGGCGGCGATGCGGCCCGCGCCGTCATGATCGGCGACAGCAGGATCGACGTGGCGACCGCCAAGGCCGCAGGAGTGCCCGTCATCGCCGTGACCTTCGGCTACACCGACACGCCCGTCAGCGAGCTCGATCCCGACGCGGTCATCGACCATTATCGCGAGCTGGAGCCGGCAATTGCCGCGCTTATCGGCTGACCGGCACGTCGTCGCCTGCGTGTGTGCGCCGCGGCCATAGCCGGCGCCCCACCATGATCGTTGCCGGCAGGAACACGAGGTCGGCGATGAGCGAGGCGAGCAGCGTAAAGCCGCAGATCAGGCCGAAGGTTCTGAGCGATGGCAGGTCGGAGAAGACGGTAACGCCGAGCCCAAACGCCAGCACGATCGTGGTCAGGATGATGGCGGGCCCGACCAAGACACGCGCGCGCCGTATGGTGAGCTCGGGCGGATCGCCCGTTCGCTCCTCCAGGCGCAGCCTGTTGAGGAAGTGGATGAGCGCGTCGATGCCAAGGCCGAACACGACGAGCAAGGCCACCACCGAAGCAAACTCCAACCCATCGCCCTCCGCCCACAATAGCGTCCCCGAGGCCACCACCGGAAAGAGCCCCGGCATCAGGCTGACGACGGCTACAAAGGGCGAGCGGAAGGCCATGCCGAGCAGAACGCCGGCGAAGGCCACGCAGATGGGGATGCTTTCCTTGAGCTGATCGATCATCCGCTTTGAGTTGCGCGCGGCGATCGCGGGCAGGCCGGTCACCGAGATGCGAAAACCGGGATGGGCGGCGCGGATCGGATCGAGCGAGCGGTCGATCGTTTCCACCACGGGCAGGATCTGGCTGGAATCGACGTCGGGCAGCCGCCCCGTCACCAGCACCGCGTTCTCCTCCCTGGAGATGAAGCGGCGCACGAGGTGCTCTGGCAGGATCCCGATGTACTTCTTCACCGTTTCGATCCTGTCGTCGCCCGCCGCACGCAGCCAGCGACGCAGGCTCTCCACCGACCAGACATTGCCGAGGCCGGCCTTCTGCTCGAGCGCGGCATGGACCTTGGCAATGACGTCCAAGACGGCCGGCGAATAGAGTGAGGTCCCGTCGCCCCACTCGATCATCACGTGCACCGGGTTGGCGCCGGTCAATTTCTTGTCGATGCGGCTCGTTGCATCGAGCGCCTGCTCGCGGTCGGGCACCTGGTCGGCGAGCCGGTAGCGCGAGGGCAGATCGATGAAGGCGGCCGTGAACAGCGCAAACAGCCCCACGCCGAGCAACGAATACGCATAGGGCCGCTTGACCACATGGTCGACGATTCCGCCGACGATGGCGCCGAGCCCGTCCATGAGCGCGTCGGCCGGCGTCCGGTCCCGCGCAAGCGCCGCCTCATTGCGAATGAACACGACGCCGAGGATCGGAAGCACGAGAATGACTGCGATAAACGAGATGAAGGTGGAAATCGCGCCTGCCAGCCCGAACGTTCGGATGAGACCCGATTCCGACAGCAGCAGCGCGCAGAAGGCGAGCAGCGCCGTGCCGTGGGCGAGCACACACGCCGGTCCGACGATCTTCACGGCGAAGCGCACCGCCTGATGACGGTCATCGCCCTCGCGCAGCCGGATGCGGATGGCCGACACCATCTGCATGCTGTCGGCAAAGCCCATCACCATGATCAGCGGCGTCATGACGTTGAGGAACAGATTGAGCTTGAAGCCCATCCAGCCCAGCAGCCCCAGAGACCACGTCACCGCGAGCACGGGGGGCAATGTCGCGACCAGCATCAAGGAAACGCGCCGGAAGAACACGACCGCGATCATGGCGCCGAACAGAAGCCCCAGCCCGTTGTAGACGAGCTGGTCGCGCTCGACCGCGTTGCGGATCTCCAGCTGCATCACCGGCGCCCCGGTGAGCTTGGCGGTAAGGCCGGTGCCGGAGAGCAGATCCGTCACGGTGTCGTTGATCTCGCCGATCACCACTCGCGCGGTCTTCTCGCGCACGACCTCGCGGTCGAGCGCAACGATGATGAGGGCGAGCTGGCCATCGTCGGACAGAAACTTGCCTTTGACGATGTCGTTGGACCTGAGGGCAGAGATGATGGCGTCGTAGGCCGCACCTTCGGGAAGCTCGTCCGGCACGATGGGGGCGGCATAGCCGGTCGCATCCGGGGCGCCGCGCGCCGACAGCATCGACACCAGGCCGGTGACGCCGTCGATGAGCTGCAGCTCGGTCGTCAGCCCGGCGAAGGCCTCGATCTGGCGCCGCTTCAGGAGGTCGCGCCCCTCCACGACCACCAGCACGTCATACTCGCTGGAGGGAAAGCGCCGGTCGATCGCCTCGTAACGGCGAAACTCTTCGGTATTGGTGCGGAACAGCTCAGACAGCGAGTCATCGACCTGCAGCTTCGAGACCCCGATCGCCGCCACCACGGTGGCGACGGCGACGAGAACGGCGACGAGGTAGGGCGCGCGCAGGGCGACAAGCCCCAGCCGCTCCAGGCCGAACGAGAACACGAAAGTCCGGCGCGGCTCTTCGGCGCTGCCCATTGCTCCCCCGTCGGCACTCCTCGGGCTCTGCCTCGCAGCGGCCGGCCGATTAATGCTTTTTTTCGCACGTAAGGCCCCCCGATTCCACACGGAATCGGCTGCCCCGAAGCGATCGTTGCATTTGCCCCGCACCATGCGCAAGAGCCGCACGGACGGCTTAGAACGCCGCAAATTGGCCGCAAGCGCCGGGTCCCTTGCGCCAGCATCCGCCAACCCGAACTATCTTCGAGACCGCAAGTTGAGGCGTCCGTCGAGATGACGAGGTATTGCCCGCCCCAGAGCTCAAGCGTCCCCCGCCGCCCCCGCGCGCAGGGGCGCCTCGGCCTATCCCTTTTGGGCCTCGGGCTTGCGGCGCTTCTCGGCATGAGCTCGCCGTCCGCGCTCTCGGCCACGTCCCAGCAGGCGCCGAACAGCCGCGTCGTTCTCGACCTGCCGCCGGGCTATACCCCCTCGCCCCTGTTCTCGGGCTTCCAGAACGAGGCGCTCGGCGTCTCCTTCGTCATCCTGGAGGCCCCCGTCGGGGACTACGACAAGATGGCGCAGGGGTTCACGCCGCAGGAGCTTGCCCAGCGCGGCATTACGGACGTCCGCCAGGCCTCGATCGCCCGCTCCGGCCCGCACCTCTACATGCGCGCGCGCCAGACGTCCGCGGCCGGGACCTATGAGAAGTTCTTCGTGCTGTTCCGAACGAGCGACCAGACGATCCTTGTCTCGGCCAACGTGCCCGCCAAGGCTATCGAGGGCGGCAGCGTCAAGCCCGCGGACATCGAGCGCGTGCTCGCAACCGCCAAGACCACCGAGAAGCCGGCGGTGCGCAACCTGTTCTCGCTGTCCTACCTCGGCCCCTTCAAGGAGGCCGGCACGCTCGTCGGCACCAGCAAGGTCTATACGCTTGACGGCCGCCTGGAGCCGGAGCGCCGCGGGGAGACCCGTTCGGCGTTCATGGTCGCGCCCTCGCTCGACAAGCGCCCCGTCGCGGAGCCGGAGAAGCTCGCCGTCGCGCTGCTGGCGGGCCTGCCGGGCTACCGCGACGTCAAGCCGGGCGAGCCGCACGACATCAAGATCGGCGATCTCGACGGCGTGGAGGTGTCGGCCCAGGCCGTCGACGAGGACGACGGCACGCCGGTGCAGCTCTATCAGGCCATGCTGCTCGGCAAGGACGGCGGCTATTTCCGCTTATTCGGCGTCGCGACGCCCGACCAGGCAGCCCGGCTCGCGCCGGAGTTCCCCAAGATCGCCAAGAGCTTTGCGCTGCTGCCGTGAGGGGCGCAAACGGGCGCAAAGGGGCGTATTGTGCGCGCCTTGACAGGGGCGCGCGAGCCCTCGCATATGAACGGCCCTTAGTTGCCTTGTCGTGCTTCTTATCGGAAAATCGGCTCCCGCTTTTCCCCCAAGCACGCGAGCGGGCGGTTAGCTCAGCGGTAGAGCACACGCTTCACACGCGTGGGGTCACTGGTTCAATCCCAGTACCGCCCACCATCGCCGTGCCGGCCACACAACCGCCGCGCGACCAACGAAAAGAGGCCACCAAATCACCTCAGCCTGCACGCGGGTCACGGTCCGTCTGCAAGGACGGATTGGGCCCAGGGGCTCGGGCGGCGTAACCCCGCTCGTCGTCCGGGCCTCCCGCGCGAAACGGCGGATGACAAAAAAAGAGCGCCGGGTCAGTGATTAGGGGGCCTGACCGGCGCTCAAAATGCAGAGCCCTGAGGGATCAAAGGCTCTCTCCGTTGGGGGACAACGGAGTTGGTGAATGGGATGGTGGCCGAAGAGTGATTCGCGCGTCCAGAGCAAAAGTGCCGCCGGCGCGAATTTGCTGTGGACAAAAAAAATGAGTCCGGCCACGCGGGCCGGAACTCAAGGATCTCACGTCGCGCTACCGCCGTGGTGGCAAGAGTGACGCCGGCGAACGCAAGTGGTGGTGCAAGTATCGCGCGTTCGTGGCGAAAGTACAGCACCCAATCGCGATGCGGCGCAGCAACCCTCAGGCGGCCTTTGCGGGCTCCGCAAACGCGGCCTCGCCGGCGGCCTCCGGCAGCGTTGCCTCCGCTTCCAAAGGCTCCGCCTCCGTTCCCTCCATGACCCCCACGAGCCCGCGGCGCAATTGATAATACTCGTACTCCGCCTTGGCGATCAGCCGTCCCACGTCGGCCTGCCGCGTCGCGTTCTCGTGCGCCGATCCAACCTGCTGCGCGAACTCCGGTCCCATCCGCGCAAAAAATTCGTTCCCAGGCATCAGTCCCCCCTTGGGATGCAAGTGCCTAGAAATTAATGCGATTCGCTTGTCCACAGGAGGTGGATTATTTGTGGATGGCGCAACTCGCCAGCGTGCGCGACGAGCTGCGCATGCACCTGTCGCCGATGGCAAGATGACGTTGCAGCGGGCAGCGAGAGTTAGCGCCGCGCGGAGCGGGCCGCGGCGACCTCGGCCCCATACATGGTCAGCATCGGCTCATCGAGCAGGATCACTTCGTCATAGTCGCCGTAGCCATTGAAGTGCCCGGCGATGGCCCGCCCGTACGCGCCCATATTGCCGATCTCGATGTAGTCGCCTTCCTTGACCGAGGCTGGCAGCATGAAGGGGCCTTGCATGTAGTCAATGGAGTCGCAGGTCGGGCCCCATAGCTCGAAGGGCGCGAGCGGCTCTGCAGGATCGACGTCGCGGCTGATGAGCCGCGCCGGGAATATGAAGCCCAAGTGCGCGGCGTCGAATAGCATGCCGTAGGAGCCGTCGTTGATGTAGAGATTGCTGCCGCGGCACGCATCGACGCGCACGATGAGGCTCTCGGCCTCGGCCACGAGCGCGCGGCCGGGCTCGCACATGAGCTTGATGTTCTCTCTGACGGGCAGCTCCTCGACGCCGGCGATGATCGTATCGAGGAAGGCCTGAAGCGGCGCCGGATCGCTGTCGGGGTAGCGCGCGGGAAACCCGCCGCCGACGTCGAGGCGGTCGATCACGACGCCGGCCTTGACGATCAGCTTATGCACCTCGCCGAGCGCGGTCACGAACGCGTCCGGCGTCGTCGTCTGCGAGCCGACGTGGAAGGTGAGCCCCAGCTCGGCCGCGGCCTGGCGCGTCTTGACCAGCAGCCGCGCCGCTTTCTGCCCCGAAAGCCCGAACTTGCGCTCCAAGGGAATGCGGCTGTTGATGGCGGGGACGGCGACGCGCACCCACAGCACCAGATCGCGCGCGCGCTCTGTCACTTCCAGGATCTTGTCGAGCTCGTCCTCGCCGTCGAGGGCAAAGCTGCGCACGCCGAGCTCGTAGGCGCGGCGGATGGCGTGGCGCGACTTGACCGGATGCATGAAATGCAGGTGCGCGTCGGGGATGGTCGCCGCGTCCTCGATCTCTGGCAGCGAGGCGACGTCGAAGTGGCGGATGCCGGCGCCGTAGAGCGCGCCGATCAGAAATACGGAATTGTTCGCCTTGTAGGCGTAGGCCACGTCACCAGGAAACTTTTCGAGAAACCACTGCGCCGCGCGCCCGGCTGCATGCGGGCGCAATCCGCGCACCGGCCGCTCGGGCCGGCACTTGCCGATCAGTGCTGCCGCAGAGGAGAGCTTCTCCATCGCATGGAACCTCCACCGCCCTAAAGGGCGACCAAAGGCGCTGCTCGAAGCAGTGACCGCCGAAACAAAGAGGGGTGCATGTAGGGCGCGCTGCCCCCCCTGTAAAGACCCTTTTTGCGGGTGGCGCCCTCACGTCGCTGCACCAGCCTGAACCTGGGCCCAGCCCGCAGATCGTTCAAGCCCCACGGCCGTGCTTTGAGCCGACGCGCGGCCCCCTCGTAACCCAACGGCCCATTTGTGCTGTTCTGTGGCCGCCGGGCTTGCCTACAAAGACGCTGTGCATTGCGAGCCGGCGAAGGGAAGTTGATGCGAACGGGGGGAAAAATCCTAATCGACCAGCTCGCCGCTCAGGGCTGCCGCACGCTCTTCACCGTGCCCGGGGAAAGCTTTCTCGCAGCCCTCGACGCGCTCTTCGACGAGGGTCCGATCCGCACCATCGTCTGCCGCCACGAGGGTGGCGCGGCCATGATGGCGGAAGCGTGCGGCAAGCTCACCGGCACGCCGGGTGTCGTCTTTGTGACGCGCGCGGCCGGCGCCGCCAATGCCTTGAGCGGCGTCTATGTCGCCCACCACGACTCCACGCCCATGATCCTTCTCGTCGGCATGACGGCGCAGCCGCTCGAGGATCGCGGCACCTTTCAGGAGATCGACATCGAGGCGGTCTACGGCTCGCTCGCCAAGTGGGTGGGCGTCGTTCGCGCGCCCGAGCGGATCCCCGAGTTCGTGGCGCGTGCTTATCAATCGGCGCTCTCCGGTCGGCCGGGCCCGGTGGTGCTCGGGTTCCCTGAGGATGTGCTGCTCGCCACGGCCGCCGCCGCTGATGCCACCCCGGCGCGTCCCGCGAACCCTGCGCCGTCCGCCGGCGAAATGACGCGCCTCAAGACCAAGCTCACAGCGGCGCAGCGTCCCCTCGTTCTCGTCGGCGGCCCCGGCTGGAGCGCGGAGGCGGCGGACAACCTCAAGAGCTTCGCCGAAACCTTCGACGTGCCCATCGCCGCCGCCTTCCGACGCCAGGATCACTTCGACAATCGCCATCCCGCCTACGTCGGGGTTGCAGGCCTCGACGCCGACCCCAAGCTCGCCGCCGCGATGCGCAGCGCCGATCTGCTGCTCGTCATCGGTGAGACGCCCGCCGACGTGACGACTTCGGGCTATACGTTGCTGTCCGTGCCGAGCCCCAGCCAGTTCATCGTCCACGCGCACCCTTCGGCCGACGAACTGGGCCGTCTTTACCGCGTGGATCTGCCGATCGTCGCTGCCGCCGGGCCCTTCACCAAAGCGCTCGCCCGCCTGAAGCCGCCGCCCAAGCACCGCTGGGCGCGCCTGCGCCGCGACTTGCGGGCAAGCTACGAGCGCTCGCTGAAGCCGGTGCCCACGCCCGGCAGCGTCAAGCTCGAAGAAGTCGTTTCGGTCCTGTCGCGGGAGCTGCCCGCCGACGCCATCCTCGCCAACGGCGCCGGCAACTACGCCGCCTTCCTGCACCGCTACTTCCAATACAAGCGCTACCCCACACAGCTCGCGCCCACTTCGGGCACCATGGGCTACGGCCTGCCGGCGGCCATCGCGGCCAAGATCACCTACCCCGAGCGGCCGGTGGTGGCGCTGGCCGGAGACGGCTGCCTGCTCATGACGGCCCAAGAGCTCGCCACGGCGGTGCAGTACGGGCTTCCCGTCGTCATCATCGTCGCCAACAACGGCATGTACGGAACGATCCGCATGCGCCAGGAACGCCTCTACCCAGGTCGCGTGCTGGCCACCAGCCTCGTTAACCCCGATTTTGCCGGCCTCGCCCGCAGCTTCGGCGCTGGCGGCGCCACCATCAGCAAGACCGGGGACTTCCTCCCCGTCCTACAGCGCGCACTTCGCGCCCCAATACCCACCGTCATCGAGCTCAAGCTTGATCCGGAAGCCATCACGCCGCGTCAGACCCTGAGCGAAATCCGAGGTACTAAGAAACGGTAAAGCTGCGGCTCAGATTGGTGCTGTGCCCAACTCGTAAATACTTTGTTAAAGCTCAAATTGTCCGATTATCCATAGCATCAGCTACGGTTAGACTAACGAGTTCTTATCGGTTACAAAAGGCTCAACTGGATCGCACACACTCTCCTCCGCATAGGGACCTTCCATGGATCACCGGGGCGCCAAAGCACAAAACGGGCCGAAACGGGCCTGGGCCCGCACTGGCGCGCTCATCCTCTTTCTCCTGACCGGCATTCTCCTTCTCGCCTCGCTCCACGCCGCCAAGAGCCAGCAACTGCCAGTCGGAGCTCACCCCGTCCTTCCCGCGTCGGCCGAAGCGGCTTTCACGCCGAATGCAGCTGACGGCAAGGGCACCATGACAAGAAACGGTTTACTTCACGGCAACTGAACTCTCCCCCCAGACTTTGTTGCTCTCCCCCAGAACTTAGGGCCTCGGATCCGCACGATCCGAGGCCCCTTTTCTTTTGGGAGGCCAGCAGATTGCGGCCGCGCGACAATTGCGCTCCCACAGGGGCGGATGCTAAGTGGCGGCAGCGTTTTTCACTAAAAGAGAGCGCTCGGGGGTCCTCTGCATCCGCTCGATCGGCGCAAGCGCACGTGCAGTCCCCATGCCAGGCCCGCGGGTGGTCGCGCGCCCGCTCCTGCCGCCTAACCCAGGGAAGCAACGCCACATGGCCATCACGTCGCAAGCAATCGTCGACTCGCTGCTCAAGAGCATCGAGACCTCCAAGCGCATGGAGACCCCCTACCGCCACTGGTTCCTCAGCCACTGCCTGCCCGACGACGCCCTCGATGACATTCTTGATCTGCCGTTTGAAGCTCCGCCGCTGGAGGGCGTCTCGGGAAAACGCGAATTGCACAACAACACGCGCAAATACTTCGATGCCGAGAACATGGGCCGCTTTCCCGTCTGCAAGGCGTTCAACGAGGCCTTTCAGAGCAAGACGGTCACCGACCGCATCGAGCAGCACTTCGGCACCGATCTGGAGGGAACCTATCTTCGCGTCGAGCTTGCCCAGGACACAAACGGCTTCTGGCTCGAGCCTCACTCGGACTTGGGCGTGAAGCTGTTCACGATGCTGCTTTACACGTCCAAGGATCCGGGCCACGCGGACCTCGGGACCGATATCTATGACCCCGACAAGAAGCACTTCAGCCGCTCGCCGTTCGAGAGCAACGGCGCACTGGTGTTCATTCCCTCCAACATCACCTTCCACGGCTTTGAAAAGCGCAAGATCAGCGGCGTGCGCAAATCGGTGATCATCAACTACGTGACCAATGAGTGGCGCGCCCGCGAGCAGCTCGCTTTCCCGAGCCAGCCCATCGCCCATTAAGAGCGGGACGCTTCGCGCTTTTGCCGGGCACCGCCCCGCTCTAACACGCATGCCACGGGCGGCGGATCACAGGAGACGAGCATGGCGAAGGTGGCGTGGATCGGGCTCGGCGTCATGGGCTTTCCCATGGCGGGACACCTCCTGAACAAGGGCGGCCACGACGTCGTCGTCTACAATCGCACGCCCGGCAAAGCGGAAGCTTGGCTCTCCCATTACGGCGGCGGGCGGACGGCGCCGACTCCCGCCGCGGCCGCCGCCGGAGCCGAGTTCGTCTTCGCTTGCGTCGGCAATGACGATGACGTGCGCGCGGTGACGACGGGCGGGGACGGAGCCTTCCGCGGCATGGGCGCAGGCGCCGTCTTCGTCGATCACACGACGGCCTCCGCTCGAGTTGCGCGCGAGCTCGCAACTGCCGCGCGCGAGCGCGGGTTTTCCTTTCTCGACGCGCCCGTCTCGGGCGGCCAGGCGGGAGCGGAGAGCGGCACGCTCAGCGTCATGGCGGGGGGCGAAAAGGAAGCCTATGCGCGCGCCGCGCCGCTCATCTCGACCTATGCGCGCACCCTCACGCATATCGGACCGCCGGGGGCGGGCCAGCTCACCAAGATGGTGAACCAGATCGCCATCGCCGGACTGCTGCAGGGGCTCTCCGAGGCCATCAGTTTTGCCAAGAACGCCGGGCTCGACCTCGACCTGGTGATGAGCACCATCTCCAAAGGCGCGGCCCAGTCCTGGCAGCTGGAGAACCGCTGGAAGAGCATGAGCGAGGGCCGTTTCGACTTCGGCTTCGCGGTCGACTGGATGCGCAAGGACCTGGCGATCTGCTTGGGCGAGGCGCGCCGCAACGGCTCGAGCCTGCCCGTCGCCGCCCTTGTCGACCAGTTCTACGCGGAGGTGCAAACGATGGGGGGCGCCCGCTGGGACACCTCGAGCCTCATCGCACTGCTTGACCATCCCGGCAACGCGTAACATTTCGCGCAAAAGGCCAGCATGAAGTCTTTCCGCAAAGAGCTGTGGTTCGAGATCCCGGGGCGGCGGGCCTTCGTCAACATCACGCCCGACGTCAAAGTGTGCCTCGCCGAAAGCGGCATCGCCGAGGGCCTCGCCCTTATCAACGCCATGCACATCACCGCGTCCGTGTTCATCAACGACGACGAGAATGGCCTGCACCACGACTACGAGGTCTGGCTCGAAAAGCTGGCGCCGCACGCACCGACGAGCCAATACCGCCATAACCGCACCGGCGAGGACAACGCGGATGCGCACCTGAAGCGGCAGGTAATGGGCCGCGAGGTCGTCGTCGCCGTCACCGAGGGCAAGCTCGACTTCGGCCCCTGGGAGCAGATCTTTTACGGCGAGTTCGACGGCGGCCGCAAAAAGCGGGTGCTCATCAAGATCATCGGCGCGTGAGGATGCGCGATCTGCAACCGTGAGCCGAAGGAGGAACCCATGACCATCACCGCCTTTTATGCCTCGCTGCTTGCGATCCTCTTTCTGTTCTTAAGCTTGCGCGTCATTGGCTGGCGCCGGGAGCAGCGCGTGGAGCTGGGCCACGGCGAGGATCTCCAGCTCTTGCGGCGCATGCGCGTGCACGCGAACTTCGCCGAGTACGTTCCCCTCACGCTGCTCCTGATGGCGCTCGCCGAGAGCATGGCGCCGCCGCGCCCGCTTGTGCATCTGGTCGGTGTGATCCTGATCGCGGGCCGGCTGATACACGCTTACGGCCTGTCGCAGACCCCGCACATCCTCAGCTATCGCGTGTGGGGAATGACGCTGACGTTCGCCGCGCTCGGGATTGCCGCGCTCATGTGCTTCACGCTTTCGGCGCTCTTTCTCGCCGTCTAGGCCTTGACCGCGCGCTCGGTGACGGTCCCGCGCGCAAACTGCAACGGCAGCGCCGTCGTGTACTTGATCTGCTCCATGGCGAAAGCGGACGACACCTTGGCAATCTCGATGCGGGCGATGAGCCTTTTGTAGAACGCGTCGTAGGCATCGATGTCGGGCACCACCACGCGCAGCATGTAGTCGATATCTCCCGACATTCGGTAGAACTCGACCACCTCGGGGAAATCGGCAACCGCGCCGTGGAATCTTTCGAGCCAGCCCACGCTGTGCTGATCCGTCTTGATGGAAACGATTACCGTGACGCCGGCATTAACCTTGTGCGGATCCAGGATCGCGACGCGACGCTGGATCACGCCGGCCTCCTCCAGCTTCTGGATGCGCCGCCAGCAGGGCGTGGTGGAGAGCCCGACCTCCTTGCCGATATCGGCAACCGGCCGCGTGCAGTCCTCTTGCAGTATGCGCAGGATCTTGATGTCCATTTCGTCGAGCATTGCCCCGCCTTCTTTGGAAAAATGTTTCGCATTGGCGCCTGCCTGCGGGAGTAGGCTTGCCACAAGGCCACGCGTCAAGGGGTGATTGCGCAATTTTTTTCCGGAAACGCCGTGGCGGCCCTGCTCAATCCAGCAGGCGCCGCACCTCCTTGCGCAGCCGCGGCACGAGCTCGGCTTCGAACCAGGGATGGGTCTTGAGCCAGGCGTTGTTGCGCCACGAAGGATGGGGCAGCGGCAGGTGGCGCAGACGGGAGGCGCGGTTCAAAACCGCGCGCCAATCCGCAACCGTGGCGGTGACGTTGCGCCCCGCCGCGCCGCCGAGGTGCCAGCGCTGCGCATGCCCGCCAACGAGAAGCATCAGCTCGATCTGCGGCAGATGCTGGAAAAGACGTGAACGCCAGCGCCGGGCGCACTCCGGCCGCGGGGGAAGATCCGCACCATTGGCATCCTGCCCGGGATAGCAGAATCCCATGGGGATGACCGCGACCCGGCGCACGTCGTAGAACTCGTCGGCCGTCACCCCCATCCAATCGCGCAACCGCTCGCCCGAAGGATCGCTAAAGGGAATGCCGGAGGCATGCACCCGCGTTCCCGGCGCCTGGCCCACGACCGCGAGCCGCGCGGTGGCGCTGGCGCGCAGAACGGGCCGGGGCTCATGCCCCAACGGTTTGCCGTCGGGCGCGTCGACGCAGATCCGGCAGGCGCGGATCTGGCTCAGCAGCCGATCGAGACCCGAAGCCACGATGCCTCTCGCTAGATTTCGATCGCCATGCCGTCCTTGGCAATAAGGACGCGCGGATCTTTGATTTGCGCGCGCTGCGCCAGCATTGGCCCGCTCATGTGCGTGAGCATCACGCGTTTTGCGCCGAGCCGATCCAGGTTCTTTTCGATCTCGCGCCAGGTCATGTGGTAACCGACCCGTTCTTCGAAACTAAAGCATTCACAGATGAAAAGATCGGCGCCGTTAGCCGTCGGCAGCAGACTCTCCACCCACTTGGTATCGCCGGAGAAGCTCAGGGTCTTGTTGCCGGCTTCCAGGCGCAAAGCATAGGGCGGCGCGCCGGAGGGATGGCAGACCTCGAACGGCGTGACCCGCATGCCCCCGACCTCGAGCGGCGTGCGCTCGGCGTATTCGAGAAAGCGCATCTTAAACCGTCGTTCGATCTTCGGGGAGCCCGGAAAAAGTGCCTCCGCCGCCGTGGCAAACCGCTCTGCGATGCCGGCCGGCCCCGTTATGGTCAGGGGAGCTGTGCGCGCCGTCACGTAGTGGGAATAGAGAAGCCACCAGACGAGCCCGGCAAAGTGATCGCCGTGCAGGTGCGAGATGAAGATCGTGGAGACGCGGTCCGGGTCGAGCCCGAGCTGCTGCATCCCGATGACGGCGGTCGTACCGCAATCAATGAGGACCTCCTCGCCCGCCACTGCGACGTGATAGCAGGTCTGCAGCCGGCCGCCGGAGCCGAACGCGTCTCCCGAGCCGACGATGGTGAGCTTCATGTGCGCCTCGCAGAAACCATGAGCGTTCAATCCTCCGTTATTCTTGCAGCGGCCACAACCGCTGTGCCCAAATCGGTCGTTCAGGCTTGGGCGCTCGCACGCGCCGACACCGCCGAGTGCCAGCGCGCGAGATTGGCGAGGTTATCGGGCTTCTCAAGCCGCGCAACCTTCATGAAGTCCACGGCAACGAGAGCCGTGATGTCGGCAATCGAGTAGTCTTGCCCGGCAATGAAGGGGCGCCCGGCGAGCTCTGCATCGAGCAGCGCCAGCATCTCAACCACCTTCGTCTTGTTCGCTTCCCCCCAGGCGGCAACCTGCGGCACCTCGCGATGGCTCATCTTTGGATGCAGATGGCGAAACACATGGGTGACCGCGGCAAACAGCCCGAGCTCCACCCGCCGGTTCCACATCTCGACCGTCGCGCAGCCGACCGCGCCGCGTCCAAAAAGAGCCGGCTCGGGCTGCAACTCCTCGAAATAGCGGCATATGGCGACCGATTCCGAGATCGCCGTCCCGTCATCGAGGATGAGAACGGGCACCCGCTGCATGGGGTTGAGCGCGGTGAACTCCGGCGTGCGCACCGCCCCCGCCGCGAGATCGACGTCCTCAAGCGGCACGGTGATCTGCTTTTCGGCAAGAAAGATGCGCACCCGACGGGGGTTGGGTGCGCTGCGCGTCTGGATGATCCGCATGGCCTGTGACGTCTACGGAATTGATTCCCTGGCGACCGTAGCGGGGCCGGCCGTTGACCACAATTGCGCTATCGGCCAGATCCCCTGGCGGCTGCGACATCCCGCCTTGTATATCCCCCTCTGCCCCCAGAAGCCGTTAATAAACACTTAGTTAGGAAATCATGCGGAGATTGGCCTTAAGGGCCTGGCCCCCGGTTGCGCGGCCAGACCCGGGGAGCACGCGACGGACCAAATGAGCAGCAGTGCCACAGGCGAGGAGATCGCGCGGCTCAATAGCCGTCGCGACGAAAGAAGGCGCGTTGCCGAGAACTTCAAAGCGACGCGCGCCCGCCTCGCGGCGGGCACCAGCATCAAGCCGGAGTTCGAGTACGAGCTCTTGTCGATGTACGTGCGCAGCGAGCTCGGCGCCGCCTTCACCATGCCGGCGCTCTACGCACTCTTCGCGATCGCCTCCATGTTCTGGTCGCCCGTGCTCGACGCCATCGTTTGGCTGGTCATCGTCATCAGCGCAAAGGTGATCCTTCTCGACCAGGGGCGCCGCTTCCTGGCGATTGCCCCTTCAAAGGTGAATGGCGGGCTCTGGCGCCGCCGCTTCGTCATCATCGAGCTGCTGAACGGTCTGGCACTCGCCGGCTTCGCCCTCGTCGGTGTGGGCAAGAACCTCGGCGTGCAGGGAGATATTCTGCTTGCCTCCCACGTCTTCATTTTCGCCACCCTCATCGTCGTGCTGGCCATTCGCACCATGTTCGCGGCCACCATACCCACCATCCTTTATGTCGGCACCGTCCCCATGACCGTGGCGGTCGTCTCGCGCCTGCTGCTGCTGCACAATCCGTTCTATCTGGCGCTGGCGTCCATGGCGGTCGGCGTGCATCTGTACTTCATCTTTCTGGCGCGCGGGCTGCGGGGGACGGCGCTGTCGATGCTCGAATTCCGCACCGAGAAGAATGCGCTCATCGCCGAGCTCGAGGAGGAGAAATCGGTCTCCGATGAGGCCCGCCGGCGCGCGGAGGCCGCCAACAAAGCCAAGTCCCGCTTCCTCGCAACCATGAGCCACGAGCTCAGGACGCCGCTCAATGCCATCCTCGGCTTCTCCGAGGTGATGAAGACCGAGTTGTTCGGTCCCATGGACAATCCCACCTACCGCGAGTACGCCGGCAATATTCTCGAGAGCGGTCGCCACCTTCTGCATCTGATCAACGAGATCCTCGACCTGACCCGTATTGAAGCGGGCCGCTACGAGCTGCACGAGGAGCCGCTGCGGTTGACCGAGGTCGCCGATGAGTGCCACCGGCTGCTGAAGCTCAAAGCCGAAGGCAAAGGGCTGCAGATCTTCGAGGAGTTCGAGCCGAACCTTCCCGTCGTGTGGGCGGACCAGCGCGCACTGCGTCAGATCTGCCTCAACCTGATGTCGAACGCCTTGAAGTTCACGCCGAAGGGCGGTCGGATCACGATGCGCGTGGGGACAACGCCAGACGGCGGCCAGTTCATCAGCGTGCGCGACACCGGTCCCGGCATCCCGCACGATGAGATCCCCAAGGTGCTGCAGGCATTCGGCCAAGGAACGCTCGCCCACCAGAACGCCGAGGGCGGGGCAGGTCTCGGGCTTGCCATCGTGCAAAACCTGATCGAGCTGCACGGCGGCAGTCTCGCGCTCACCTCGGAGCTGCGCAAAGGCACCGAGGCCAAGGTCGTGCTACCCGGCTACCGAGTGCTGCACGCCATGGCGCCCTTGCAGCCCCTGGGGCAGGAGACCCACAGGTTGAAAGACGCAACGCCTCGACCACCGCCGCGCCCCGCGCGTTTGCGATCGAAGCCGGGCCCCACGCCGCCGCCGAGCGATGCGGCTTCGGTCAGCTAGGCTGCCTTGCGTTGTACTTGCGCAAGGGTGGGGCTACATAGCTCGTCAGGAGGCGCTGGACGAGGCCGGCGCGCGAAGCGGACGTCGGCGCCATGGACACCCCTTGCGTGGAAACTTGCGAGATCGATGGCGCCTCGGGACTGTGCCGGGGCTGCGGGCGCACGATCGAGGAGATCTCCGCTTGGGCCTCGATGACGAGCGCGCAGCGCCTGCGCATTATGAGCGAGCTTGCCGCCCGCAAGGCGGCGCTCGTCGAGGAGTGAGGCGATGAGATGGCTGCTGCTGGCGTTCCTCTTGCTCGCGGGCGTGCTTCTGCTCTTTCGCGACGACATCCAGCTCCTGTCCGAAATGGGCACCCTTGAGATCCTCGTGCTCGCTGCCGGCCTGGTGCTGGTCGTGGTCTATATCACGGTGATCTTGAGCGGCGAGCGCACGCGTCCGTTGCAGGCGGCGCGCTATCTGTTGATTTGGGGCGGGCTCGGGTTCGCTCTCGTCGTCGCTTACAGCTATCGCGCGGAACTTTCAGACGTCGCTGAGCGCGTGGGTTTCGAGCTCATGCCGCCGGGCCAGACCATCGCCGTGTCGACCACAGAGAACGGCGAGCGCGCCGTGCGCGTGCGCCGCAGACCGGACGGACACTTCGTGGTGCGCGGCTCCGTCAACGGGGAGGCGATGACCCTGTTGGTCGATACCGGCGCATCGACCGTCGTGCTGCGGCCCGCCGATGCCGAACGCGCAGGCATCGACACCCAGAGCCTTGATTTCACGGTTCCCGTGCACACCGCCAACGGCACGACCTATGCCGCCCCCGTGCGCCTGCGCTCCCTAGCCGTCGGTCCTTTGGTCGCCGACGATGTGGACGCGCTCGTCGCCCGACCCGGAAGCGTTAAGGAAAACTTGCTCGGTATGAGTTTCTTAAGGCGTTTGCGGTCCTATGAGTTCTCTAAGGACTTCCTAACGCTCAGAGGCTAGCGGTCCGGTACAGGCAAAGCCGCATCCGGGTCGCTCTTTTCATGGCACTGACACCAGGCACCCAAAAACTTCTACGCGAGATCGTAAGCTGGGGCGTCGTCGCCGTGATCGGCGCGGCGGCCTTTAGCCATTTCGAGGAGCTCAAGACAGGGACCGAGCGTTTGCTCGGCCTGCCGACGCCGGCCGATATTGCCGCGCGGCAGGAGTCCCCACGCGAAATGCAGGCCACGGCTCGGTTTGGGTCGGTCGTCGAGATCAAGTCCGGACGCAGCGGGCACTTTGATACCGAGGCTGAGATCAACGGGCGCAGCATCAAGGTGATGGTCGATACCGGCGCAACCATGGTGGCACTCAGCTACGAGGACGCCGAGCACGCCGGCATCTATCTGAACCGGGGCGACTTCACCCGGGCCGTCACCACGGCCAACGGCGTTGCCCGCGTCGCGCCCGTCACCCTCGACCGCGTCTCAATCGGCGACATCACCGTGCGCGATGTTCCCGCCGCGGTCGCCGAGCCGGGGCGGCTCAACACCTCACTGCTCGGCATGAGCTTCCTGAGCCGGCTTTCCCGCTTCGACATGCGCTCTGGCGTGCTCGTCCTGCAAGAGTAGCGCTCTCCTTCCTCTTGCTTTGTGCGCCTCCTCCGCGATGGGATCGACTCCGATGCCCGCGCCGTTTACACGTGTCCGCCATCCCTGAAACGGCCACAGGATCTCGACCATGCTGCCTCGCCCGCGCGCCGATCTGAAGCCTAACACCGCCGACTTCGAGCGCTTGCCGCTCGTCAAGCCGACGGGCTTTCGCGAGTACGACGCGCGCTGGCTGTTCCCCGACGAGATCAATCTCATGGGCCTCAACGCGGTGGGTCTCGGCCTCGCCACGCTCTTTGCCAGGCACGGGGTGCCAAAGCGCATCGTCGTCGGCCACGACTACCGCTGGTACTCGGCCAGCGTGAAGCAGGCCCTCATGGTGGGACTTCTCGCCGGCGGCGCGGAGGTGCACGACATCGGACTTGCGGTGACTCCCATGGCCTACTTCGCCCAGTTCGATCTCGACGTGGAAGGCGTCGCCATGGTCACGGCGAGCCACAACGACAACGGCTGGACCGGTATCAAGGCGGGGCTGGCGCGGCCCTTGACCTTCGGCCCCGATGAGATGTCGGAGCTCAAGGACATCGTGCTCGGCGGAAAGTACGAGACAGCCGACGGCGGACGCTACATTTTCGTCGCCGATATGGCCGAGCGCTACATGCGAGATCTCACCGACCGACCGAAGCTGACGCGCCGGCTCAAGGTCGTGGTGGCCACCGGCAACGGCACCGCGGGCGCCTTTGCGCCGCACGTGCTCGAGGCGGTCGGCTGCGAGGTGGTGCCGCTGCACACCGAGCTCGACCACGCCTTCCCCAACTACAATCCCAACACCGAGGACATGGCCATGTTGCACGACATCTCGGCCAAGGTGCTGGCGGTCAAGGCCGACCTGGGACTTGCCTTCGACGGCGATGGCGACCGCTGCGGCGTTGTCGACAACGAGGGCCGCGAGATCTTCGCCGACAAGGTCGGCGTCATGCTCGCCCGCCACATCTCGAGCCTGCACAAAAACGCGAAATTCGTGGTCGATGTGAAGTCGACCGGCCTTTTCGTGACCGACCCGGTGCTCGCCGCAAACGGCGCCACGACCACCTACTGGAAGACGGGTCACTCCTACATCAAGCGCTACAGCCACGAGACGAAGGCGCTCGTCGGTTTCGAGAAGTCTGGCCACTTCTTTTTCAACCCGCCGCTGGGGCGCGGCTACGACGACGGGCTCGTCGCTGCGCTCGCCATCTGCGATATGCTCGAGCGCAACCCCGGCAAGAGCATGGCCGACCTGGAGAACGCCCTGCCCAAGACCTGGCAGTCGCCCACCATGTCGCCGCACTGCGCCGATGAGGCGAAGTACGGGGTCGTCGACAGCGTGGTCGAACACTACAAGAAGCTTGCCGCCGACGGCGGAACGGTAGCCGGACAGAAAATCCGCGACCTCATCACGGTCAACGGCGTGCGCGTCGTCCTCGCCGACGGCACCTGGGGCCTGGTGCGGGCCTCCTCCAACAAGCCCGAGCTCGTCGTCGTGGTCGAGAGCCCGACGTCGGAGGCCAACATGAAGGCGATCTTTGCCGACATCGACACCGAGCTTGCCAAGTTCCCCGAGGTCGGCGCCTACAATCAGAAGATCGTGGCTTAAGGTGCCGCCGAGCCCGGCGGCCGCGCCGGCAAACAGCGGTTGGCAAGCGTTGAATCACGGCGCGGCCGAGCGGGGCCCCGTCAGCCAAGAAGATCGATCAAAAAGCGGATCGACACGGCTGCGAGAAAGGCGGCGAAGGCGAGCTCCAGCCGCCGGCGCGGGATGTTGTGGGCAAGGCGCACCCCGAAGGGAGCCGCATAGACGCTGAGGGGCGCGACGATCGCGAGCCCGATCAGGCTGACGTAGCCCACCGACAAAGGCGGCAGGTTCTCCGCACCCCACCCCGCCCACGCGTAACCGACGACGCCCGGCAGCGCAATCAGCGGGCCGACGCCGCTCGCGGTGGCAACGGCCGGCAGGATCGCGAAGCCGTAAAGCGTCAGCAGCGGGACCGTGAACGTCGCGCCGCCGATGCTCATCAAGGTGGAAAGAGTGCCGATCGCCGCTGCGCCGAACTCCGGCCACGGCCGCGGCGGCAGATGGTCGCCGAGGCGCCAGTCCTCGCGCCCCAGCGCCATCTTCAGCGCGACGAGGCCGGCCACTATGGCCCACACCCACTTGAGCGTGGTCCCGCTCGAGACCGTGGCGATCAACACGCCGATGACGACGCCGGCCACCACCCAAGGCGCGACCCGCTTCAACAGACCGAGGTCAACCGCACCTCTGGCGCGATGCGCCGAGAACGACTTGAGCGCGGTGGGGGCAATGATGGCAAGCGTCGTGCCGAGCGTCAGGTGCATGCGGATCGCGGGGTCAACCTCGAGCGCGCGGAAAATCTCATAAAGCACCGGGACCAGGACGCCGCCGCCGCCGATCCCCAGAAGTCCCGCGAGAAAGCCCGCCACGAGGCCGGCAGCAAGAAGCGCGGCGACGAGCAGGGCAAGCTCGCCCGCCGAGACCCCGAGGTTCATGGCCTTTGCTCCCTACTCGGCCGCGATCATTTGCAGGGACGGCTCGACAATCTGCAGCGCCTCCAGCAGAACGCCGATGCCCGCCCCGTCCTTGACCGCGTTCTCGCTCAAGTGGCGGCGGAACGCGCGCGCGCGCGGTTGCCCATGATAGAGGCCGAGAACGTGGCGCACGACGTTGTTGAGCCGGCCGCCGGTCTGCAGATGCTGAGCAATGTGCTGGATGAGCCCGTGGATCACCTCGGCGCGCGAGGCCACAGGCGCGCTCGCGCCGAAAAAGCGGCAATCGACCTCGGCCAGCAGATACGGCGTCTGATAGGCGGCGCGGCCGAGCATCACGCCGTCGACGTGCGCAAGGTGCGCGTGCGCGGCGTCAAGGTCGGCGATGCCGCCGTTGAGCACGATCATCAGATCGGGCCGCGACGCTTTGAGCCGGTAGACGCGGCCGTAGTCGAGCGGGGGCACCTCCCGGTTCTCCTTGGGAGAGAGCCCGTCCAGCCAGGCCTTGCGCGCGTGCACGACGAACGTGCGGCAGCCGGCCGCTGCCACCGTGGCGACGAACCGCTGCAGGTCCGCCTCACTGTCCTGCGCGTCGACGCCGATGCGGCACTTGACCGTGACAGGGATCGACACGCGGGCCTGCATGGCCGCAATGCACGCTGCCACCAGATCGGGCTCGGACATGAGACACGCGCCAAAGCGTCCCTCCTGCACGCGGTCGGAGGGGCAGCCGACGTTCAAGTTGATCTCGTCATAGCCGAAGGCCTCGCCGATCGCCGCCGCCTCGGCGAGCGCTGCCGGGTCCGCGCCGCCAAGTTGCAATGCGACGGGGTACTCGCTTGGGTCAAGCGCGAGCAGACGCGCGCGCTCGCCGTGGAGCACGGCGTTGGCGGTGACCATCTCGGTGTAGAGCCGCGCATGCCGGGTCAGCAGACGGTGGAAGACGCGGCAGTGCCGGTCCGTCCAGTCCATCATCGGGGCCACGCAGAATTTGTGTGGTTGAAGCTTCACCGTTTTTCCTGTTTCACGAATGGCACGAACACTAGCATAGCCGCTCATGCTCGCACCTGCTCGCATCACCGCGCTCCGTTTGAAGACTTCGTAAAACGCAGATCGCGTGCGCAGATTAGATCTTGTGGCTAGAAATAAAGGGAAGGCCCGCAACAAGGGCGTAGACCAGGAACGCGGTCGCCAAGGCGAGAGCAATGACCATGAGGCCCGTGCCGATGCGCCTCCGTTTGTGGCCGAATTCTTGCGGCAGATTAGTGTCGTATTCCAGCATGGTCTTCTCCCCAGATTGATCCAGCGCATACAGCTGAGGGAAAGCAGGAACTGCCGACGAGCGTGACGCATAGTAGCAGAAAACATGCCATGGAAAAGTGATCAGTCGATCGCATATTAAACGTGAGCGACGGCGAAGGAACGCAAATGATCGATCTCTACTACTGGACCACGCCCAACGGCCACAAGATCACGATTTTGCTCGAGGAGGCCCGGATCCCCTACCGGATCATCCCGGTAAACATCGGCAAGGGCGAGCAGTTCAAGCCAGAGTTCCTGCGCATTGCCCCCAACAACCGCATCCCCGCCATCGTCGACACGGCGCCCGCTGATGGCGGCGCACCGATCGGCCTCTTCGAGTCCGGCGCGATCCTGCTCTATCTCGCCGAGAAGACGGGCCAGTTTCTGCCGCAGGATGCTCGCGGGCGCGCCGAGGTCCTGCAATGGCTGTTCTGGCAGGCGGCGGGCCTCGGCCCGATGGCCGGGCAGAACCACCATTTTGTGCAGTACGCGCCCAGGCGCATTGCCTACGCCATGAAGCGCTACGTCGACGAGACCAACCGGCTCTATGGCGTCCTCGACAGGCGCTTAGCGGACCGGGCCTATATTGCCGGGGCGTACTCGATCGCCGACATGGCCTGCTACCCCTGGATCGTGCCGCACAAGCGCCAGAAGCAAAACCTCGACGACTTCCCGCATCTCAAGGGCTGGTTCGAGACGATCGCGGCGCGCCCCGCTGTGCAGGCCGCCTACGCCCGCGCCCGCGAGGTCAACGCGCAGCCGGTCGTAACGGAGGAGTCGAGGGCCATTCTGTTCGGCCAGACCGCGGCGCAGCGCTAACAATCGATGGCCGCGCGACGGCCGTCCTTTCGGGCCGGAAACCGCGCTATGGCTCAGGGCGTATTGATCCGCTTCAGGATCAGCACGTGGAGATCCGACTTCGGCACAAAGTCGGTTTTCACCGTCTCGAACTCGGTTTGGCTGATCTTTTTCACGCCCTCGCCGCAAAAACTGACGAGGCTCGAGGGGGCGCCCTTATCAATGACGAGCCGGAACTTGCCGATGGGACCTGCCCAATTGCTGCCGCTCGTCAGGATGTAGGAGATGCGCTGCTCCGAGAATGGGCTGCCGTAGTCCATCTTCGCCTCGTTGCTTTCGCGCTCGACCGCGGCGAGAAAGTCGGCATCCATGCAATACTTGGCGCGGTCGGCGATGAACCACGGCTCGGTCTCCACGGATTTGAGGCCGATCGCCGTTTGCACGGTGACGCCGACGCTCGGGATGTAGTGATGCGCGATCACGACCTCCGTCTTCGTCGGGAAGGTCTGCTCCCAGAAATACGTGGCCTTCAGGGTCCAGCGCGCATAGAGGTGCCGCTCCATCCCTTTGCCCGCGTCGTATTCGTCGACTCCTATGAGATCCAGCTTCGTCAGCTCGTCCTGCGCCGAAGGCGGCAGCCGGTCGAGCGCCGCGTTGGTTGCCGCCAGACGCGGGGCAAGCGGCACCCCAAGCCTGCGCAGAACCTCGGTTCGATCGAGGCCGCCGGCAAAGGCTTTCTGCTCGAGTCTGACGGCGACGGGTTTGCCGTCGACCGTGGTCGCGAAGTTGAGCGGGTTCTCGGGATCTTCGGTCGGCACGGAGATCAACTCATCAGGGTTGCCGCCTGAAATATCCGGCATCGGGAAGGCGACAAGAGTCGTAATGTCCTTGGCCGAAGAGTTGTAGAAGCGCGCACTGACACGGATCTCCTTGGCCGAGATGAAGAGGTCCTCGGACCGCATCGCGATGTTGTCGCTCTTCTCCAGCACCAGGCCGCCGGTTGCAAGCTCCGCCGAGCTGTCGTTGGCGTCAGCCGGCGCGCCCGCTATTGCACAGAGGCATATCGTCAGAATAGCTGCTTTACGCATTGTCATCTCCTTGCACGGAGCTGCTACGTCACACGCGGATCGGACAAGCGACCTAAGAACAGGATCGCGCCCGTTGTCTCATCGGCGATCAAATAAATAAATGGCCGATCGACCTTTACCACTGTGCGCGGCGGCATGGCCCTTTTTGCGAATTCAACCGCGGTAGCGGCAGCCGCCTCCGTGCCCGCCTCATTCACGTCGATCAGAGTCTTGTGCTGAATCTGCGAGATATGGATGCGAACCTCTTCGTTTTTGCTCTCCGTGATGCCGCTGAAATCGGCGCGATCCTTGTCGAAAGCCAGCGTCATACCGAGGCTGCGCAACGGCGGGATGAGGTTTGCGGAAAATTCCGTCTTGAACTTGGGCATGCTCAGCTTGGCCTGCTCCGGCTCCGACCGCCGAAGCCCGTCTAAGACTGCGGGAATGGTCTTATCGGTCAGGCTGATGGCCACTTGCCCCGGTCCCGCAAGACGCATCGGCAGAAGGATGATCATCGACAGCTTGTTGCCGCTGTAGGGCAGCGCAATCGCATCGAACATGTGCGCGCGCAAAATGCGGACCCGTCCCGTTTGCCGCATCATCGGGACCTCGACGGTCTCGTCCTGCGAAAGGCGAAACGGCCCGGGTGCCGTGCTTTTCTTGCTAAACGGCTTTGCCCAAGGGGCCTTGAAATGAATCGCGTTGAGAACGACGCAAACCGAGTTCGGGTCGAGGCGCTTCAGGATCTCGTCAATCTTGCCGTCGGTCTTGCGGCGCACCCAGGCGTTGATGGTCGCCAGATCTGACCCAGGGAACAGCTCCGCTGCGAACTTCTCGGTCAGCAGTTGCTTGTATGATTTTGCTACGAGGCCGCCATGGGTTGTGAGATGAAGCGCATTGGCGAGCGCGATCTTCACATCAGCTTCCGGCCGTTTTGTCACTTGCGCGTTGAGCCGCTGGTTGGCATCGGCGATGGTGGAAGTCGTGAGGCTCTCTTTCAGCACTTTGGCCATCTGCGCCGCCGTCTCGGCGCGCGCGCCGGCATAGGCCATCGCCATGGCGGTGCCGATGCTGTAGGGCGAAAGCACCAGATTGCCCGGCGTGGCTGCCAGCTTCTCATACAGCGCGAAGCCCGAGTCATTGTACGAAGCAACGAGCTTGTCGGCTATCTCATCGGCCCGGACAGCGCTGCTCCCGCTCGCCGCGCCCAGCACGGCAATGAGCGCGAAGAGCGCAACGCGACCCACAAC
>Ga0315553_10000557_pt1 | contig 32721 bp, 9 predicted proteins | sample SalMarSW160140MG_FD_203099 | JGI IMG/M metagenome (GOLD analysis project Ga0315553, IMG submission 203099) | Salt marsh sediment microbial communities from the Plum Island Ecosystem LTER, Massachusetts, United States - Salt Marsh Sediment SW1601-40 ... | reverse complement strand
CCTGTGTAGTGCCAGCGCCAGCGCCGAAGTCCTCCACCCCGTCGTCGTCGCTGTCGTCACACGCGTCGCCCATCGAGTCCGGGTTGGGGCCTACGTCGGCGTTTGCGTCCTGTGGCAGCACACTCTCCGAGTCGGCCTGGTTGTCCCAGGCCGGGTTCGCTATAGGGCCACAGCCGGTCGTCTGAGTACAGCCGTTTTGCACCAGCGGGCATATGTCCTGCCTGTTCTCGTAGCCGTCGTTGTCCTCGTCTTTGTCGAAGGTGCCGTCATCCGGGTCGCAACTGTTGGGCAGGCCGTCGCCGTCGTCGTCGCCTGTGCAACCACCCGTGCAATCTACCCGGGGGTCCCAGCCTGCGTCGACCGTGTAGGGACAGGGGTCGAGGTCGTTTTCGTAGCCGTCGCCGTCGGCGTCGCGCTCGCTTCGGCTGTAGTTGCGCGCAATCATCGTCCCTGTGCCCAAGACGCCAGCGCCGGCAGCGGGGTTGCTCTGGTTCGCGTAGCCGCTCTCGTCCACGCCGGTTGTGTCAGGGTTGTCCGTCGTAGTCCCGTAGACGGTGGTGGTGGTCTCCAGAGGCGTGCAGAAGTCGCTGATCGACCCGGGCGCCTCCGCCTGGTTGACCGGGTTGTTCAACACAACAATGGTGACACCTCCCACCGAGGCGTCAAGCTCGGCGTAGAGGCCGCCCATCTGCTCCAACTGGCCGGGGTTGAAGACGAGCATCTGGATGAGGATGTTGTTGGCGGCCACGAAATCGTGGCCGGCGTAGCGCGCCCGCGGCTGCAAGGGAGGCTCCGGGCCATCCCCGTCTGGGTCGAACCCGTCATTCACGAAGTGGGGGTAGGCCTCCAGGTAGTCCGGGAGCTCGGGGTTGTCGGCGCCGTACGGAATGGGGTGGTCGTCCTTGTCCTTCAGCACCCAGAGCATCTCCGCTGGCCCCAGGACGTCACTGGTGTCCACACTAGCGTTGTACATCTCGAATGTGGTCGGTAGGTTGGTGGAGCAGGGCCCATTGAGTAGCCCGACCGTAGATTGGCTGTCAAGGGCGCCCACTCCTGCCCCGATGGGGAGCTGGCCGCCGGTCACCGCATGTAGGTCGACGGGTGTGAGGGTGTACATGGATGAGTCTTCGTAGTTGTAGTCGGGGAGCGCTGAAGCGGTGTAGTCGATGGTGTCCGTCGCCGTACTCGCTGTCGTGGGGTCTACCGAGTACTCGCGGAGACGCTTGTAGCTCTGCGCCTGGGTGCCACTCGAAGCGAATGCCGCGAGGGCTAATCCTACCAGGACGAGCAGACTGAATACAATGATGCGTTTGCCGGCCATGTGGCCCCTCCTCTTTTGAATAGCGGTTATCGTCGTGGAACGATCCGCTTACCCCTCCGCTTAGGCAGACAGTCAAGCGGCTGCCACCGCCATTCGGCTGTCAGCTCAGGAGCCCTTATTCGGGTGCGGATGTTATATCATAACATCCACCCCTCCTACTTCCGGCCGGCTGGAAGTAGGACTTATGTCTTCTGATTATGGAGACCTTACTGGTATACACCCGCCACATTAATCTGTCAAGGCCCGATAGACTGATCTTAGGGGAAAAACGAAACAAATTAGAGAATTCTTGAATCGTGAATCGTATCTCTATGATAAGACCTTCGATAATTGTCTGTACAGCCATCCGCACCGGCGGGCGAGCCGACTGCCACCTCACTCACTCTTCCTTCCTTTTTCCAGCGCTTCAGGCCGTGTTGAGCACTCTCTACCAACCCGCCAAGCAGGCTAGAGGGTGGGCGATGCCTTCGCCGAAGGCCCTCGCCCACCCTCTCCCACACTCGCTTTCTGGGCACTACGTGCAGGTTGCGCCAATCATGCCCACGAACCAGAACACGTCGCCCGTCACGCTGATATCGCTGCTCATGTCGAGGTCCAGGCGCTGCCACCAGTTGGGGGAGCCGGGTATGGCGCCGATGCGGCCGACGTAGTTGAACACGTCGCCGGTAACCGAGATGTCCCTCGTCATGTCGATGTCCAGCGGCCAGGCGTCATGCACGCCGGGGTTGTCCGTGCAGTCGTCCTTGGAGTCGGTGGGCAGGTAGCACTCGATGTCGTCGTTGAACCCATCGAGGTCGGTGTCCACACCGCTCGCACAGGCTTGCCCCCAGAGCTGGAACGACAGGTCGATCGACTCGGGGAACAGCGGGTGCCCGGGCGGGTACAGTAGCTCCCACCAGTTGAGCGGGTCGATTGGCTCCGCGCCCATCGACCAGGTGCCGTCGTCATTCCAGTGCTCGATCGAGGTCTTCCAGCCGAACATGCTGGGACCCAGGGGGGACGCTTGGACGTCGACCCAGTAGACGGTGCCCTCCTCCTGCTGGAACCAGTACGGCTCGGGGATGTGGCAACTGTACAACCAGATCTGGGTGTCCGCGAACGGGTCGTACAAATCAGGAGGCTCAAGCCAGCCTTCCTCGCCCGCGCCCCAGAGCTGAGCCGTACACTCGTACGGATCGAAGGCATGCATCCAGAGCACCTCACCCGGGTGGCTCCAGGGCAGGTCTATGCCCGCCGGAACGTCCGAGTGGAGGCTCAGGATGAATGCCACCAAGTTGGGGTCGCCGTCAGGCGGCTCATCGTGGTACCACGACGCCCAGAAGTCGATCTCCGTGATCATGCCGCTCTCATTGCACAGGAAGTCCTCGGCCAGGACGAAGGGCTCGTAAGCACTGACGTCCAACCCCATGGGGCTGTCATCGGGCGGCTGTAGCCACTTGACTTCCTGCGCTCCCTCCACGCACTCCACGATGAGGTCGGTGGAAGCGAAGGCGCTACCGACGATGTGCTCGTCCTTGGGCGCCACGTCGTTGTCCACGGTGTAGGTGTAGATGCCTGGCGCGGAGCAGCCAATGGTGAAGTCCTCGTCGTGGGTGACGGTATTGCTCACAGCCAGATCCACCTGGGCGGTGGCGCTCGGCGGCGCGATCGTGGCGTTTGGCGAGTTCGTGTAAGCGGTCTTGTCGATGTCCACCGTCACCGGCCCGTAGAGGCCGTTGTTGTGGAGCTGCTTGCGCAGGGTGACCAGCTCCGGCACGCCGACCGTGATCTGGGCCGGCGGGCTAAGGAAGGCCTGGCTGAGGATCTTAACGTCGGCGTAGGCCCAGGCGTTGACATCGATGCTGCTCGACGCCGAGTTGTTGGTCGTGTCGGGGTCGGTGATCCCCGGGTCCTTGATGTCGATGACGTTGTCGATGGTGAACGGCCCGTGGGTGCTGGGCTCAGAGCAGTGGATGGTGAACCACTCCTGGTGAGATGTCGTCACGGACACGTCCAGAACCGCCTGCTCCGGCGGGCCCATCGCGACGATGCTGCAGCCCTGCGGGGCGCTGGCCGTCTTGACGATGTCCACCGTCACCGGCCCGTACGGCCCGTTGTTGTGGAGCACCTTATCCACGCAGATGACCACGTCCTCGCTCACGTTGATGTCCGTGGGCGGCGGGCTGACACAGTCCTCAGCATATATGGTCTGGCTCTCGATCTTCACGTCCGCATCGCCCGGCCCCACGATCTCCTTCTCGGCCGGCACGCACATGTACGCCGGCGGGCCGACGTCCACGTCGTACTCGTCGGGGAACTGGGTGAAGAGGTTCACGATATGGGGCGGGTCGTCCGGGGAGCTCATGTCGTAGCACCTGAGGTGGGGCGCATCCAGGTCGCCGTCGCCGTTCTTGAGCGCGGGCGCGCACAACATGCCCGAGGCCTCCCACGTCATGCCCGATTCAAGACCGAACTGGGTTTCCAGTTCGATATTGAGGCCTGGCGGTGGAGGGTCTGCAGGCGAGATGTCGTAGCACACATAGTGCGGCTCCAGTGGCACCGGCGGCGGTGGCGGCGGCACCGGCTCTGGGTACGTGACCTCCTTGAGGGTGGGTATGCACAGCCGCTCGGCCATGCCAACGTAGACGTCCGTCTCGGGGCCGAACTGGGTCGTCAGGTTCACAGTGGCGTCCGCATCGGGCATTCCCTCTATGTCGTAGCACTTCAGGTGCGTCGCGGCCGTGCCTCCGCCGGCGTACAGGCCGTCCACGTACTTGATCGCGGGCGTCATCAGCTCCTCGGGGTAGGTGACCTGCACGAGGTCCTGCGTGTGGAACTGGTCCTCCAGGACCACGTACTCGTTCACGGGGAGCCCCGTTGGATCGAGTATGTCGTACGCCTTGTAGTGGGGGTCCGCCTGCCGGCAGGTCACGTCTATGTCCAACTGCTGGAAGTTGTTCTCAGGGAAGGGGTCCTCCACCTCCACCGGCCACTCTTCGTTGTACAGGGTGAGGGTGTAGGGCTGCGTGTCGGAGCGTGGCTTGCAGTGCATCTTGAGTTCGCGGTTCACTGGGGTCTGCACGCTTTGCGGCAGGAAGATCTGGAAGTGGATGTCGTCGATGTCCACCTGGCAGTCCGGGTCACCCATGCCGGGATAGGCACTGCAGCCGTTGATGTCGCACGTGCCGTCGCCGTCGTTGTCGATGTCGTCCAGGCAACTGTCGGTGTCCAACGGAGGCGGGCTGGGCAAACTGGCGGGGTCCCATGGGACGCCGGCGACGCCGCCCTCGCCGCAGGGCACGTACGTGCCCTGGTAGGTGCAGAGGTCGCCTGGCTCGGCCAGCCAGCGGACGTTAATGTCCGGGATGCCGTCGCCGTCCCTGTCCTCGATCTGGTCCATGCTCCACCAGACGTCGACCAAGGCGTCCAGCGGCCCGTTGTTGTGCTTGTCCTCGATCAGGTTGATGGTGTTGTAGGTGCTCACGTCGAAGGTGAACGGCCCCTCCGGGTCGCTGTAGAAGGTGAGCACCTTGATGTCCGCTCCCGTCGCCGGCGACACGAAGATCATGTCCACGATTGTCCAGTTAGTGCCGGCACAGTTGATCGTGAACGGGCCGGTGACGCCGTCGCCGGTCACCGTGCACGTGTCGTACGGGCCTACGGCGTGGCCAGGCGCGTTGTTGTGGTCGGGCATAAGGCCGTTGGGAAGTGGGTTCAGTGGCCAGCAGTCGTCGTGATCGGGACAGGTGCTGTGCGTCCAGGGGTCAGAGATGGTGATCGTTCCCGGCGCGGGGACTGTGTTGTAGCCCACGCCGGTGACCACGTGCGCCGTCTCCAAGGACGTGCTCTCCATCCACAGCAGCACGTCTTGGCCGCCGCTCAGCTCGGTCTGGTAGTCCACGAATGTGGGCGTCCGCACCACCTGGTTCACGCCGGGCACGCCGGTTCCGCCGGGGCCGCACGGGTCGCGCGTGTTAAAGGTGGCGGCGGGCGGGTTCTGCGGGATGGGCAGCATACCCGTACCGATCCCGCAGCGCGCGGGGTCGATGATATCGTGGACCGTCAGGGCGCTGCCATAGTTGTTCACGTAGTCCCTAAGGCCGATGAGGTAGTCCCACTTCTCAACCCCCTGGTTATAGCAGTAGCTGGCCTCACCAGCGTCCTGGATGCCGTTCTGGTTGGCATCCATGAACGTCGTCTGAGCGATCATGCTCAGGACTTGCCTGTAGCCGGGGATGGGCAGCGGACCCCCATAGCCCTGAAGGGGGTCATTGGCGTCATACCAGCAGGCGTCGAGGGAGTTCTGGCTGTTAGGGTCGGTGGCCTCCCAAGGGAAGGGGGCGCTTCCACCACCCAACAAGCCTTCCTCGCCGGGCACGTTGTACGCGTACCACCAGAAGGAGTTGGCGGCCGCCGCTACCCAGCACCAGTTCTGCGAGTGCTGGCCGAAGTCGGGCACGGATATTTTCGTAAAGTTCGCGGGCTGCGCCTGCGCCGTGTCGCCAGCGGCGTGCAGCAGCCCCAGAACGAGAAGGGGGGTAATCACCGCCAGGAGTATTGCACCACATACCCCACCGATCTGCTTCCTGGTCATAGCAGGCTCCTTTCCGGGGCACCCTGCTATCGCAGGCCGGCGGTGCAATAAGCGCCCCCGACGGCTATGTTATTGGGTAAAGTCCGACACGATAACATATCTATGATACGGGTTTTCTGTAACGTGTCAACCCCTTTCCAGCCCTGGCACTACTCATTTCGGAATCTCCTCACGCAGTGGACATGGCTTGCTGATCGGTGGCCAATGCATTGGCCACCAGCCCTCCGTCGTGGGCGCGTCTTGGTTGGGGCAGAAGGCAACCGAAAACCCCAGATCGAACCCAGCTTACGCAAGCAACTGCTCAGCCTCGGCGCTACGGAGTCAGGGCGGGGTGGCAAGAGCTTAGCTGCACGTTTCCCCTATCTTGCCCCGGTACAGGAACACGTCGCCGGTGATGCTAATCATTCCGTCGCCATCAAGGTCTAGCCGCTGCCACCAGGCGGGACGGCCGGGCGTAGCCCCGATGCGGCCACTGAAGGCAAATACGTCGTCGGTGATGGCAATCGTTCCGTCGTTGTTGATATCGAGAGGCCAGGCGGCATCTGAGAGGTTATCTGGGCAGGCGTCCAGAGGATCCGTCCCCAGGTAGATCTCTATCTCGTCGGTGAACTCATCGCCATCGCTGTCGTCGCAGGCGTCGCCGATGCCGTCGCCGTCGGTGTCCTCCTGATCGGGGTTGGCAACGAGCGGGCAGTTGTCAGAGGCGTCGAGGATGGTGTCATTGTCGTCATCATCATCGCAGGCATCGCCCAGGCCGTTGCCGTCGGTGTCCTCTTGGTATGGGTTCCACGTACTGGGGCAGTTGTCGCAGTCGTCGCCGATGTCGTCGGTGTCCGTGTCCTCCTGGCCAGAGTTGGCGAGCAGTGGGCAGTTGTCAGAGGCGTCGAGGATGGTGTCATCGTCGTCATCGTCATCGCAGGCGTCGCCGGCGCCGTCCGTGTCGGTGTCGGTCTGGTCGGTGTTGGCGAGCAGTGGGCAGTTGTCGGAGGCGTCGGGGATGGTGTCGTCGTCATCGTCGTCATCGCAGGCGTCGCCGGCGCCGTCCGTGTCGGTGTCGGTCTGGTCGGTGTTGGCGAGCAGTGGGCAGTTGTCTAGAGAATCGGGGATGGTGTCGTCATCCGCATCGTCGTCATCGCAGGCGTCGCCGATGCCGTCGCCGTCAGTATCGGTCTGATCGGCGTTGGCGACCAGTGGGCAGTTGTCTAGAGAATCGGGGATGGTGTCGTCATCCGCATCGTCGTCATCGCAGGCGTCGCCGATGCCGTCCGAGTCGGTATCCGTCTGGCTGGGGTTGAAGACCAGAGGACAGTTGTCCAAGCTGTCGGGAACGCCGTCACCGTCACTGTCTCCGGGGCACGGTTCGTCGATGGCTATCTGAGCATTGAAGACGTAGCCGTCGAAGATCATGTCGCCGTTGATGTCGCCAATGGGATCACCGTTCACATCTATGAGGGAGGGGCCCGAGATGGCGAGCTCGGCGGTGCCCGGAGCGAGGGCGGAGACGGTGATGCGAGCGAGGACACCGGAGCCTGAGTCCTGATACGGGGGAGCGCTGAGGTCGATAGCGGAGGCGTAGAAGGAGCCATCGGAGTCTGGCGTAGGGTTGGAGGCGTTGAAGATGGTGGACTCGCCGTCGGCGGCCTGGAACATGTCGAGGTTGATGGCGTCGATAGAGATAAGGGCGGGGTCATAGATGATATTGGTGGCCCAGCCGAGCAAGTCCGAGACGTCGGTGATGAACAGGTCGATGTCAGTAGAGGAACCGGAGGAAGTGGGGAAGCAGGCCTCGGTGGAGCCGAGAGAAGTGGCAGTGTTAGCCGGGTACTGTGAGGGGTTGGCGTCAATGCCCACCGTGGTCGGTGGCAGGCCGGGGCAAAGCTCGTCGACGGCAATCTCCGCACTGTAAATCGGCCCATCGAAGATGGAATCGCCGGTGTAGTCGCCAATGTAGGTGCCGGCGACATCGGTGAGGATGGGGTTGGAGACGGTCAGGTCTGACGTGCCCGGTGCGAGGGCGGAGACGGTGATGCGGGCGAGCACGCCGGAGCCTGAGTCCTGGTATGGCGGAGCGCTAAGGTCGATGGCGGAAATGTAGAACGAGCCATCCGTGTCAGGCGTAGGGTTGGAGGCGTTGAAGATGGTGGAGTGGCCGTCGGCGGACTGGAACATCTTGACGTTGATGGCATCGATAGAGATGACGGTCGGGTCGTAGAGGATATTGGCGGCCCAGCCGAGCAAGTCCGAGATGTCGGTGATGAACAGGTCGATGTCGGCCTGTTGGCCAGAGCTCAGCGAGATGCAGGGATGCCTGGACCCGAGCAAAGTGGCGGTATTGGCTGGGTACTCCCATGGGTCGGCGTCGATACCGAGGGTGGTGGGGATGGAGATATCACTGCAGGGGTTGGAGTGCTGGTTGTACTCCTGGATGCTGGTGATGGTATCGCCGTCGGGGTCGTCGTCGGCATCGTAGACCAGGGGGTCGAGGCAGTCGTAGTAGTGCTCGTAGGAGTCGGGCATGCCGTCGTCATCGTCGTCATCGTCGACGCAGTCGGCCAGGGTATCGCCGTCTGTGTCGGGGAAGTCTTCGTCGATGAGGGTATCGAGGTCGTTGTCGATGCCGTCGCAGACCTCGGGGGTGCTGTTGGGATCGAGGGGGTCAGAGCCGGCGGCTAACTCATCTTCATCGGAGAAGCCGTCGTCGTCGTCGTCGGGGTCGCAGGCATCGGCTGAGCCGTCGCCGTCGGAGTCGAGTTGGTCGATGTAGATTATTGCACTGAACGTGGAGCCGTCGAAGATTTCGTCGTCGTTGGTGTCGCCGATGGGTTCACCGTTGACGTCGGTCAGGGAGGGGTTGGAGATGACGAGATCAGAGATACCCGGTGCGAGGGCGGAGACGGTGATGCGGGCGAGGACGCCGGAGCCTGAGTCCTGGCGCGGGGGAGCGTTGAGGTCGATGGCGGAGGCATAGAAGGAGCCGTCGCTGTCAGGTGTGGAGTCGGAGGCGTTGTAGACGTTCGATTGGCCGTCGGCGGCCTGGAACATATCGACGTTGATGGCGTCGATGGAGATTAGCGAGGGGTCGTAGGAGATATTCGTCGCCCAGCCGAGCAGGTCGGTGACCTCGGTGATGAAGAGGTCGATCTCGGCGGAGGAGCCGGAGGAGGCGGACGTGCAGACATCGATGGAGCCGAGGGAGGTGGCGGTGTTACCGCTGGGGTCGGCGTCGATACCGAGGGTGACATCCAGGTCGCAGGCGTCGCCGATGCCGTCGCCGTCGGTGTCCTTCTGATCGGCGTTGGGTATGAGAGGACAGTTATCGCTGGCATCTGGGACGGTGTCGTCGTCATCGTCGTCATCGCACGCGTCGCCGATGCCATCGCTGTCGGTGTCCGTCTGGTCGGGGTTGTAGACCAGAGGGCAGTTGTCCCAGACGTCGAGAATGCCGTCGCCATCACTGTCGCCGGGGCATGGTTCGTCGATGGCAATCTCCGCGTTGAAGACGAAGCCCTCGAAGATGCCGTTGCCGTCGGTGTCGCCGATGGGTTCACCGTTGACGTCGGTCAGGGAGGGGTTGGAGATGATGAGATCAGAGATGCCCGGTGCGAGAGCGGAGACGGTGATGCGGGCGAGTACGCCGGAGCCTGAGTCCTGGTATGGCGGAGCGTTCAGGTCGACGGCGGAAGCGTAGAAGGAGCCGTCGGTGTCAGGTGTGGAGTCGGAAGCGTTGAAGACGTTGGAGTGGCCGTCGGCGGCCTGGAACATAGCGACGTTGATGGCGTCGATGGAGATGAGCGAGGGATCGTAAAGGATATCATTCGTCCAGCCCAGGAGGTCGGAGACATCGGTGATGAAGACGTCAATGTCGGTGGATGTGCCGGAGGAGATGGATGTGCAAGCCTCGATGGAGCCGAGGGAGGTAGCGGTGTTGCCGTCAGGCTCGGCGTCGATACCGAGGGTGGTGAGGATGGCGATATCACTGCAGGGGTTGGAGTGCTGGTTGTACTCCTGGATGCTGGTGAGGGTATCGCCGTCGGGGTCGTCGTCGGCATCGTAGACCAAGGGGTCGAGGCAGTCGTAGTAGTGTTCGTAGGAGTCGGGCATGCCGTCGTCATCGTCGTCATCGTCGACGCAGTCGGCCAGGGTATCGCCGTCTGTGTCGGGGAAGCCTTCGTCGATGAGGGTGTCGAGGTCGTTGTCGATGCCGTCGCAGACCTCGGGGGTGCTATTGGGGTCGAGGGGGTCAGAGCCGGCCGCTAGCTCATCTTCATCGGAGAAGCCGTCGTCGTCGTCGTCGGGGTCGCAGGCATCGGCTGAGCCGTCGCCGTCGGAGTCGAGTTGGTCGATGTAGATTATTGCATTGAACGTGGAGCCGTCGAAGATGCCGTCACCGTTGGTGTCGCCGATGGGATCGAGGTTGACGTCGGTCAGGGAGGGGTTGGAGATGACGAGATCAGAGATGCCCGGTGCGAGGGCGGAGATGGTGATGCGGGCGAGGACGCCAGAGCCTGAGTCCTCGTACGGCGGGGCGTTCAGGTCGACGGCGGAAGCGTAGAAGGAGCCGTCGGTGTCAGGTGTGGAGTCGGAGGCGTTGAAGACGTTGGAGTGGCCGTCGGCGGACTGGAACATCTTGACGTTGATGGCATCGATGGAGATTAGCGAGGGGTCGTAAAGGATATCGCTCGTCCAGCCCAGCAGGTCGGGGACGGTCGTGATGAAGAGGTCGATCTCGGTGGAGGCGCCGGAGGAGACGGAGGTGCATGAATCGATGGAGCCGAGGGAGGTGGCGGTGTTGCCGCTGGGGTCGGCGTCGATGCCAAGGTTCAGCTCCTCAGGCGCTTCGCAGGCGTCGCCGATGCCGTCGCCATCGGAGTCGGTCTGGTCGGCGTTGGCGACGAGCGGGCAGTTGTCGTCGAGGTCGAGCACGGTGTCGTCGTCATCATCGTCATCGCAGGCGTTACCCAGGCCGTCGCCGTCAGTGTCCGTCTGGCCAGAGTTGGCTGTAAAGGGGCAGTTGTCAATAGCGTCAACTGCTCCGTCGTTGTCGTCATCGGGGTCGCAGGCATCGGCTGAGCCGTCGCCGTCGGAGTCGAGTTGGTCGATGTAGATTAGTGCATTGAACGTGGAACCGTCGAAGATGCCGTCGTCATCGGCGTCGCCGATGGGCTCGAGGTTGACGTCGGTCAGGGAAGGGTTGGAGATGGTGAGTTCAGAGATGCCCGGTGCGAGAGCGGAGACGGTGATGCGGGCGAGTACGCCGGAGCCTGAGTCCTCGTACGGCGGGGCGTTCAGGTCGACAGCGGAAGCATAGAAGGAGCCGTCGGTGTCAGGTGTGGAGTCGGAGGCGTTGAAGACGTTGGACTGACCGTCGGCGGCCTGGAACATATCGACGTCGATGTCGCTGATGGAGATAACGGACGGGTCGTAGATGATGTCTGCAGTCCAGCCGAGGAGGTCGGGCACGTCGGTGATGAAGAGGTCGATCTCAGTGGAAGTGCCGGAGGCGGCGGAGGTGCAGGCTTCGATGGGGCCGAGGGAGGCAGCGGTGCTGCCGCTGGAGTCGGCGTCGATGCCAAGGCTTAGCCCCTCAGGCGCTTCGCAAGCATCGCCGACGCCGTCGTCGTCGGTGTCGGCCTGGTCAGGGTTGGCGGTATTGGGGCAGTTGTCGCAGACGTCGCCGAGGCCGTCGCCGTCGGGGTCCGCCTGGTCGGGGTTGGCGACTAGCGGGCAGTTGTCAGAGGCGTCGGGGACAGTGTCGTCGTCGTCATCGTCATCGCAGGCATCGCCCTGGCCGTCGCCGTCGGTGTCCGTCTGGTGTGGGTTCCACGTACTGGGGCAGTTATCGCAGGCGTCACCGACGTTGTCGCCGTCGGGGTCCGCCTGGTCAGGGTTGACAACCAGGGGACAGTTGTCGGTGGCGTCTGGGATGGTGTCGTCGTCGTCATCGTCATCGCAGGCATCGCCCTGGCCGTCGTCGTCGGTATCGGTCTGGTCGGGGTTGGATGCGAGCGGGCAGTTGTCGTCGGGGTCGAGCACGGCGTCGTCGTCGTCATCGTCATCACAGATATCGCCTTGGCCGTCGTCGTCGGTGTCGGTCTGTGTAGGGTTTTCGACGAGCGGGCAGTTGTCATCGGCATCGACAACCCCATCGCCGTCGCTGTCGTCGCAAGCGTCGCCGATACCGTTGGAGTTCATGTCTTCCTGACCCGGGTTGGATGCGAGAGGGCAGTTGTCAGAGGCGTCGGGGACGGTGTCGTCGTCGTCATCGTCATCGCAGACATCGCCTTGGCCATCGCCATCGGTGTCAGTCTGTGTAGGATTGTCGACGAGCGGGCAGTTGTCGTCGGGGTCGAGCACAGTGTCGTCGTCGTCATCATCATCGCAGGCGTCACCTTGGCCGTCGCCGTCAGTGTCCGTCTGGCTGGGGTTGGCGACTAGGGGGCAGTTGTCGTCGGGGTCGAGCACAGTGTCGTCGTCGTCATCATCATCGCAGGCATCACCTTGGCCGTCGCCGTCAGTGTCGATTTGGTCAGTGTTGGGTAGAAGGGGGCAATTGTCACAGGCGTCGCCGATGTCGTCATCGTCGGAATCGTTTTGGTCGACGTTAGAGACCAGGGGACAGTTGTCGGTCGTATCGGGGATGGTGTCATCGTCGTCGTCCGTATCGCAAGGGTCAGGGATGCCGTCACCATCGGTATCCGGCTGGTCCACAGCGACGTAGGCGTTGAAGATCGGCCCATCGAAGTAGCCGTCGCTATCGGCGTCTCCTATGGGGTCATTGTTCTTGTCCCTCAACATCGACGAAAGGAGCTCGGTGGAGGTGAAGCCTGGCCCCACGGCCTGGAGGGTAAGCCTGGCCAAGACGCCGGAGCCAGAGTCCACCGCAGTATCTCCTCCCAGCTCCGCGGCGCTCACGTAGAACAGGCCGTCGCTGTCGGGGGGCGACTCTGAAGCATTGAAGACGTCGCTATTTGGGTTGGCGGCTTGGAACATGTTGACGTCCACAGCGGTGACGTTGACCACGGAGCCGTCGTATTGGAGGTACATCTCCCAGCTCAGGAGGTCGACGACATCAGTGATGAAGATGTCGATGTCAAAGGTGTCGTTCGTCGCCACCGGAATGCAGGACTCGATCGAGCCGAGAGATGTCGCTGTGTTGGCAGGCGATTGAGTGGGGTCTGCATCCACGCCGATGGTAGTCGTGCCCTGGCCCTGCACAGGTGCTGCTCCTGGCAGATGTCGCTCCTGGAAGACTACGCCACTACACAGCACTATCGCGGCCAGGAATACGGCCGCCGCTAGGGCCACTCGTGATAACGATCGCATCGCCGCCCTCGTCACCTCGGTCTCGTGGGTCGACCAGACTCTAGGGCCCGTTGCTGACAGCAGTGCAAGTACGAATCCAAAAGCCCTTGTTCCCTCAACCCCCGCTCACGCTCGGCACCGTATGTCATAACGCTCGGACGCTCGCATAGGTGCGGTAATCACCGTTCAAACTGCCCAATTCCTTGCTCCGCTCAGACGCCGTTCGAAGTGCGCAGGCCGCGTTTGCCTCCATTCGCGGTTTGCCTCGCACGCGCTAAGCGATTACGATGTCTCTATGTTCCCCAACCCTTGAGAGCATAGGGACTGGTTAGGGAAAGCGACATAATTATAACACTAGTGTTGAATCATGCCGATTGTGAGGCGGTGGAAATTCGGATAAACTAGTGTTAAAAATCGCAGCACCCACTCTCGCGCAAGGGAGCGTGAGCGCGCATGCGGGCGAGCGGGCTGGGGGCGGTATCCACACTTATGCGTGGGAACAGAGTGGGAACAACTTGGCAATGGCGGATGGCGGTCGGCCGATCTCCGGACGATCTCTTGAAGCAATACCTACCGGGCTGCACTATTTCCTGGGTCTCCAATTCCAGCCCTTTGGAAAGGAGCGACCATGACGCGTCTATTAAGAATCGGCCTCTTGGCCACAGTGGGGCTCGCCTCGCTCTCAGTAGTGGCTTGCGGTGGACGTGCGGAAGTGGAAAGGGTCGGCGCAGCCGCGGCAGGAGTCGTCCAAACTGATATCGACCCCGAGATCACGGGTAACACCGCTAACACCCTGGGAACGATAGAGAACTGCGTTCGAGTGGATGGCTCTGGTGGGTTCGACGGCGTGACCGATCATACCATCGATGTCGTGGTGGCCGGCGACACTCAGGCGCCCGTGGCCTACGATGCGTGGGTCACTTACGATAAAAATGTGATCCACATCCTGGACAAGGGGACTGACGCGCTCATCAAGATGTCGGATGCGATGGATTTGACCGTTGACGAGGCTCCCCGCGACGACGACAATGATGGGTACATTGACGACGGGTGCCCGGCGTTAGGAGCCGCGGAAAGCGGGACCGAATGCGCATTTGGCGACTCCAAAGACGACGATCTCGACGGGTACACCAACGACGGGTGCCCGACAGTAGGAGATCCCGAGAGCGGTGACGAGTGCGACAAGGACCTGTACAAGAGCACTGACGGCCAGTTGGACTCTGGTTCTATTTACTTCGCCGGTGGCCCGGGCACTGCCGGCGACGGCACGCTCCTGCGGATCGCCCTGGACATCAACTTCAACGCTGGCCCCACCCTTGTCTCGTTCGGTTTCACCAAGTCCGTCTACAAGTCGGGATTGGGTGACCACCTCGGCGGCACCGTCGGGACAGCCTTCCTGGCCATCAACCAGGACTGCCCTGCGCTGCCGCCCACTTCCTCCCCCACGCCCACACCTACGCTGGCGCCTGGCACGCCGACACCCCTGCCCACGCCGCCTCCCGGCACAATCTTGCTGATGAGCGGCTGGAACAATCCCTGCTACGTTGGGCCTGAGCAGCCCATCGAGGACGCTCTGGCTGGCATGGGTGATCAGGTCGTGGCTGTATATCGGATGAGGGCTGACCAGGGCTTCGACCGCTGGTTCCCCGACAGGCCTGAAGCCAGCACTATCACTGCCGTCAGTTCGTACCAGCCCTTGCTTATCCTCATGGGCCAGTATGGCTTCTGGCCACACGAACCGTCGGGTACGTCTCCCAGCTTCGTCTCTCTTGCCAGCGGCTGGAACAACGTCTGCTACACGGGCCAGACGAAGTCGGTGGGAGATGCCACCGCCGGTGTGGCTGGCGGATTCGTTATCATGTATCGATTGGGCAGCGAGCAGGGCTGGAGCCGCTACGTTCCCGGCAGGCCCGAGGTGAGCAACATCGACCAACTCAACCAGTACGACACCGTCCTGATGTTGGTGAGTCAAGAGGCTGGCACGATCTGGACGTTTGATCCCTAACGGGCCGCTTGGTACCAATCGGTGGCTGGGCGCGAATCCCAGGAATAGACAGCTTCATGATCGGCGTCGCCGACGCGCTCATGTGTCGAACTGATTGGCCTCATCACGCATCATTATCTACCATATCGTCCGTCGCAGGTAGGGCGCGAGTCACGCCAGCTTTCAGGCAGCTTCGTCTCGCCGCGATGTGGCGAAGAAGTGAGCAGGTTGGCGTCTAGCTGCACGTCCGGCCGATCTTGCCCCTGTACAAGAACACGTCGCCGGTGATGCTGATGTCGCCACTCATATCGAGGTCGAGGCGCTGCCACCAGGCGGTATCGCCGGGCGTGGCCCCGATGCGGCCAGTGAAGGCAAATACGTCGTTGGTGATGGCAATCGTTCCGTCGTTGTTGATATCCAGAGGCCACGCGGAGTCGGATGGATCATCGGGGCAGGCGTCCAGAGGATCGGTACCCAGGTAGGCCTCTAGCGCGTCACTGAACCCGTCGCCATCGCTGTCATCCGCGTCGCAAGCGTCCCCGATGCCATCGCCGTCGCCGTCAGCCTGATCTGCGTTGGCGACAAGGGAGCAGTTGTCGTCGATGTCCAGGATGCCGTCGCCGTCGCTGTCATCACACATGTCACCTATGCCATCGCCGTCCGTGTCTAGCTGGTCGGGATTGACGGTCAGCGGGCAGTTGTCCGTGACGTCGGGGACGGTATCGCCGTCGTCATCGTCGTCGCAGGCGTCGCCCTGGCCGTTGCCGTCGGTGTCTTCCTGGCCAGGGTTGAAGACGAGTGGGCAGTTGTCGAAGGGGTCCTCAATGTCGTCGCCGTCGGCATCAGGGTTGCAGGCATCGCCGACGCCGTCGCCATTGCTGTCTGCCTGGTCGGGGTTGTACACCAGGCGGCAGTTGTCGTCGCAATCAGCGGTCTGGCCATCGGGGCAGGGGTTGTCTCCTTCTGTGCCGCTCCCGTCTCCATCATCGAGAATGCCGTCTTCATCATCGTCGGGGTCGCAGGCGTTGCCCAGGCCATCGTCATCGGTATCGATCTGGCCGGCGTTGGCGACGAGCGGACAGTTGTCCGTGGCATCAGGGACAGTGTCGTCGTCGTCATCATCATCACAGGTGTCGCCCTGGCCGTCGCCGTCGGTGTCTGTCTGATCGGCGTTGGGGGCAGTAGGGCAGTTGTCGCAGAGGTCACCGACACCATCGCTGTCTGTATCCGTCTGAGCGGGGTTGGCAACCAAGCGGCAGTTATCGACGGCGTCCACTAGGCCGTCATTATCGTCGTCGCTGTCGCACACGTCCCCCTTGCCATCGCTGTCGGTATCGGTCTGGCCGGCGTTGGCAATGAGTGGGCAGTTATCGTCTGCATCCACCAGCCCGTCGCCGTCGGAGTCGTCGCAGGCGTCGCCCATTCCATCGCCGTCCCTGTCTAGCTGGTCGGGATTGGCGGCCAGTGGGCAGTTGTCGATGACATCGAGGATGGTGTCGTCGTCATCGTCGTCATCGCAGGCGTCGCCCTGGCCGTCGCCGTCGGTATCCTCCTGGCCGGCGTTGGCGGTCAGCGGGCAGTTGTCGCTGACGTCGAGGATGGTGTCATCGTCGTCGTCATCGTCGCAGGCGTCGCCAGCGCCGTCGCCATCGGTGTCCGTCTGGCCTGGGTTCGCGACTGTGGGGCAGTTATCGTCTGCATCCACCAGCCCATCGCCGTCGCTGTCGTCGCAGGCGTCGCCCTGGCCGTCGCCGTCGGTATCCTCCTGGCCGGCGTTGGCGACCAGCGGGCAGTTGTCGCTGGCGTCGAGGACGGTGTCGTCGTCATCATCGTCGTCGCAGGCATCACCCTGGCCGTCGCCATCGGTGTCCTCCTGGCCGGCGTTGGCGACGAGGGGGCAGTTGTCGCTGGCATCGGGGATGGTGTCGTCGTCATCGTCGTCGTCGCAGGCATCACCCTGGCCGTCGCCATCGGTGTCCTCCTGGCCGGCGTTGGCGACTAGCGGGCAGTTGTCGCTGACGTCGAGGATGGTGTCGTCGTCGTCGTCGTCATCGCAGGCGTCGCCAGCACCGTCGCCGTCGCTGTCTGTCTGATCAGCGTTGGGGACAGTAGGGCAGTTGTCGTCGATGTCGAGGATGCCGTCGCCGTCGTCATCGTCACAGGCGTCGCCAATGCCGTCGCCGTCGGTATCCTCCTGGCCGGCGTTGGCGACCAGCGGGCAGTTGTCGGAGGCGTCGAGGACAGTGTCATCGTCATCGTCGTCATCGCAGGCGTCGCCTTGCCCGTCGCCGTCGGCGTCTTCCTGGCCGGCGTTGGCGACTAGCGGGCAGTTGTCGGAGGCGTCGGGGATGGTGTCGTCGTCGTCATCTCCATCGCAGGCATCACCCTGGCCGTCGCCGTCGGTATCCTCCTGACCGGCGTTGGCGGTCAGCGGGCAGTTGTCGCTGATGTCGAGGATGGTGTCGTCGTCGTCGTCGTCATCGCAGGCGTCGCCAGCACCGTCGCCGTCCGTGTCTGTCTGATCAGCGTTGGGGACAGTGGGGCAGTTGTCGACGATGTCGAGGACGCCGTCGCCATCGCTGTCGTCGCAGGCGTCGCCGATGCCGTCGCCATCGGTGTCCTCCTGGCCGGCGTTGGCGATGAGGGGGCAGTTGTCGGAGGCGTCGAGGACAGTGTCATCGTCATCGTCGTCATCGCAGGCGTCGCCTTGCCCGTCGCCGTCGGCGTCTTCCTGGCCGGCGTTGGCGACTAGCGGGCAGTTGTCGGAGGCGTCGAGGATGGTGTCGTCGTCGTCGTCGTCATCGCAGGCGTCGCCAGCACCGTCGCCATCGGTGTCCTCCTGGCCGGCGTTGGCGGTCAGCGGGCAGTTGTCGGAGGCGTCGGGGACAGTGTCGTCGTCATCGTCATCGTCGCAGGCATCACCCTGGCCGTCGCCATCGCTGTCTGTCTGGCCGGCGTTGGCGATGAGGGGGCAGTTGTCGGAGGCGTCGAGGATGGTGTCGTCGTCGTCGTCATCATCGCAGGCGTCGCCCTGGCCGTCGCCGTCGGTGTCTGTCTGATCAGCGTTGGGGACAGTAGGGCAGTTGTCGTCGATGTCGAGGATGCCGTCGCCGTCGTCATCGTCACAGGCGTCGCCAATGCCGTCGCCGTCGGTGTCCTCCTGGCCGGCGTTAGCGACTAGCGGGCAGTTGTCGGAGGCGTCGAGGATGGTGTCGTCGTCGTCGTCATCATCGCAGGCGTCGCCCTGGCCGTCGCCGTCGCTGTCTTCCTGACCGGCGTTGGCTGTGAGGGGGCAGTTGTCGGAGGCGTCGAGGATGGTGTCGTCGTCATCGTCGTCATCGCAGGCGTCGCCAGCACCGTCGCCATCGGTGTCTGTCTGGGTGGGGTTGGATATCAAGCGACAGTTGTCCAGCACATCGATCACGCCGTCGTTGTCGTCATCTGAATCGCAGGCGTCACCTCGGCCGTCGCCGTCAGTGTCCGTCTGGGCGGGATTAGCTACGCGCGGGCAGTTGTCGGTGGCGTCCACGATGCCATCGCCGTCGCTATCGTCGCAGGCGTCGCCGATGCCGTCGCCATCCATGTCTTGCTGGCCTGGGTTGGAGACGAAGGCGCAGTTGTCGGCCGTGTCGGGCACTGTGTCGTTGTCGTCATCTGGATCGCAGGCGTCGCCCAGACCGTCGCCATCATTGTCCAGTTGGCCTGGGTTGGACACTAGCGGGCAGTTGTCGGAGGCGTCGAGGATGGTGTCGTCGTCGTCGTCGTCATCGCAGGCGTCGCCTTGGCCATCGCCGTCTGTATCCGTCTGGTCGGCGTTGGCGGTTAGTGGGCAGTTGTCGGAGGTATCGGGGACGGTGTCGTCGTCATCATCGTCATCGCAGGCGTCGCCTTGGCCATCGCCGTCGGTGTCTGTCTGATCAGCGTTGGGGACAGTGGGGCAGTTGTCGTCGATGTCGAGGACGCCGTCGCCATCGCTGTCGTCGCAGGCGTCACCGATGCCGTCGCCGTCAATGTCCGCCTGTCCCGGGTTGGGGACGGTGGGACAGTTGTCCAGGGCGTCCACTATGCCGTCATTGTCGTCGTCGGAGTCGCAGGCGTTGCCCTGGCCGTCGCCGTCGGCGTCTGCCTGGCCGGGATTCGCCACGAGCGGGCAGTTATCGGTGGCGTCCATGATGCCGTCGCCGTCGCTGTCGTCGCAGATGTCGCCTATTCCGTCAGCATCTTCATCCTCCTGCCCTGGATTGACGACTAGCGGGCAATTGTCGAGGGTGTCCGGCACACCGTCGGCATCGTCATCGGTGTCGCAGGCATCGCCTTGCCCGTCGCCGTCGGTGTCGGTCTGGCCGGCGTTGGCGACTAGCGGGCAGTTGTCGGAGGCGTCGAGGATGGTGTCGTCGTCATCGTCGTCGTCACAGGCGTCGCCGAGGCCATCGCCGTCGGTATCCGTCTGGTCGGCGTTGGCTGCGAGGGGGCAGTTGTCGGTGATGTCAGGGATGGTGTCGTCGTCATCGTCGTCGTCGCAGGCGTCGCCCTCGCCGTCGCCATCGGTGTCGGTCTGGCCGGCGTTGGCGACTAGCGGGCAGTTATCGGTGGCGTCGAGGATGGTGTCATCGTCGTCGTCGTCGTCGCAGGCATCACCGAGACCGTCGCCGTCTGCATCCTCTTGGCCGGAGTTGGCGATGAGCGGGCAGTTATCGAGGATATCGATGACGCCGTCGCCATCGCCGTCATCGCAGGCGTCGCCGATGCCGTCGCCGTCCGTATCCTCCTGGCCAGCGTTGGCTGTGAGGGGGCAGTTGTCGGAGGCGTCGAGGATGGTGTCGTCGTCATCGTCATCGTCGCAGGCGTCGCCGAGGCCATCGCCGTCGGTATCCTCCTGGCCGGGATTGGCTGCGAGGGGGCAGTTGTCGGAGGCGTCGAGGATGGTGTCGTCGTCATCGTCGTCGTCGCAGGCGTCGCCTTGGCCATCGCCATCGGTGTCGGTCTGGCCTGCGTTGGCGATGAGCGGGCAGTTGTCGGAGGCGTCGAGGATGGTGTCGTCGTCATCGTCGTCGTCGCAGGCGTCGCCGAGGCCATCGCCGTCAGTATCCTCCTGACCGGCGTTGGCGATGAGGGGGCAGTTGTCGAGGATATCGATGACGCCGTCGCCATCGCCGTCATCGCAGGCGTCGCCGATGCCATCGCCGTCGCTGTCCTCCTGGCCGGGATTGGCTGCGAGGGGGCAGTTGTCGGAGGCGTCGAGGATGGTGTCGTCGTCATCGTCGTCATCGCAGACATCCCCCTCGCCGTCGCCATCGGTATCCGTCTGGTCCGCGTTGGCAAGGAGGGGGCAGTTGTCCGTCCCGTCGGTCACGGTGTCATCGTCGAAGTCGGGGTCAAGGGGATCGGGATCCTCGGCGTCAGGCAGCCCGTCCCCGTCATCGTCTGTGTCGCAAGCGTCGCCCTGGCCGTCGCTGTCGGTATCGGTCTGGCCGGCGTTAGCGATGAGGGGGCAGTTGTCGGTAGCGTCCGGTACGGTGTCGCCGTCATCGTCATCGTCGCAGGCGTCGCCCTGGCCGTCGCCGTCGGTGTCGGTCTGGCTGGCGTTGGCGACGAGGGGGCAATTGTCCGCCGCGTCGACGACACCGTCGCCGTCATCGTCTGAATCGCAGGCATCGCCCTGGCCGTCGCCGTCGGTGTCTGTCTGGCCGGGGTTGGCAATGAGCGGGCAGTTGTCGACGATGTCTAGGACGCCATCGCCATCGTTGTCGTCACAGGCATCGCCGGTGCCATCGCCGTCCATGTCCTCTTGGGTGGGGTTTGACACCAGTGGGCAGTTGTCGACCGCGTCGGGAATCGTGTCGTCGTCATCGTCTGTGTCGCAGGCGTCGCCTTGGCCATCACCGTCAATATCCTCTTGGCCGGGGTTGGCAATGAGCGGGCAGTTATCGGTGGCATCGGGGATAGTGTCGTTGTCGGCGTCGTCATCACACGCGTCGCCCTGGCCGTCGCCATCGGCGTCTTCCTGGCCTGGGTTGGCGACGAAGGGGCAGTTGTCGGTCGCATCAGGGATGGTGTCGTCGTCGTCGTCGCTGTCGCAGGCATCGCCCTGGCCGTCGCCGTCGTTGTCTTCCTGACCAGGGTTGGCGACGAGGGGGCAGTTGTCGGCGGCGTCCATGATGCCGTCGCCGTCACTGTCGTCGCAGGCGTCGCCGATGCCATCGCCATCGGTGTCCTCCTGACCGGCGTTGGCGACGAGGGGGCAGTTGTCGCTGGCATCGGGGATGGTGTCGTCGTCGTCGTCGTCATCGCAGGCATCGCCGAAGCCGTCGCCGTCGGTATCCTCCTGGTCGGCGTTGGCGGTCAGAGGGCAGTTGTCGCTGGTGTCCGGGATGGTGTCGCCGTCGTCGTCTGAATCGCAGGAATCGCCCTGGCCATCGCCGTCGGTGTCTGTCTGGCCTGGGTTGTAGACTAGAGGGCAGTTGTCGCTGGCGTCCGGTACGGTGTCGCCGTCATCGTCTGGATCACAGGCGTCGCCCTCGCCGTCGCCGTTGGTGTCTGTCTGGCTGGGGTTGGCAATTAGGGGGCAGTTGTCGCTGGTGTCCGGGATGGTGTCATCGTCGTCGTCGTCGTCGCAGGCGTCGCCAGCACCATCGCCGTCGGTGTCTGTCTGGCCAGGATTGGCCACTGCGGGGCAGTTGTCGGTGGCATCGGGGACGGTGTCATTGTCGGCGTCGTCATCACACGCGTCGCCCTCGCCGTCGCCGTCGGCGTCTTCCTGGCCTGGGTTGGCGACGAAGGGGCAGTTGTCGCTGTAATCCGGGACGGTGTCGTTGTCGGTATCATTGTCGCAGATGTCGGCGATGCCGTCCCCGTCGCTATCCGGCTGGTCAACGGCGATCAGGGCGTTGAAGACGGAGCCGTCGAAGTAGCCGTCGGCGTCATTATCCCCGATGGGATCATCGTTCTTGTCCTTGAACTCCAGCCAGGCGAGGTCGGCAGAGCTGACGCCTGGCCCGACCGCCTCTAACGTGAGCCTTGCCAGCACGCCTGTCCCCGAATCCTCAGCGTCTGTCCCCAGGTCGGCGGCGCCGACGAAATAGGACCCGTTGCTGTCGGGCACCGAGTCGGAGAAGTTGATGATGTTGCTACCGGGGTTGGCGGCCTGGAACATGTTCACATTGACCGCGGTCACGTTCACCGCAGATCCGTCGTAGAAGAAGGAGCCGGACCAGCCCACCAGGTCGACGACGTCGGTGATGAAGATGTCGACGTCGAAGGTGTCGTTTGTGCTGACGGAAATGCATGACTCGATGGAGCCCAGGGAGGTGGCGGTGTTGGCCGGCGACTGCAGCGGATCCCCGTCCACACCGATGGTGGTGCTTATCTCACAGGCGTCGCCGGTGCCGTCGCCGTCGGAATCGGCTTGAGTGGGGTTGTAGTCGAATGGGCAGTTGTCTGTAGCGTCGACAAAGCCGTCGCCATCGCTGTCATCGCACACATCGCCTAGGCCGTCGCTGTCCATGTCTACCTGCCCTGGGTTCGGGTCCAGCGGGCAGTTGTCGACGGTGTCGAGGACGGTGTCGCTGTCTTCGTCATCAGAGGTGTCACAGACGTCGGCGATGCCATCCCCGTCACTATCTGGCTGGTCGACCGCTATTTGAGCGTTGAATACAGCTCCATCGAAGTAACCATCCGCATCGATGTCACCGATCGGATCGTTGTTTTTGTCCTTCAGCTCGGGCATCAGGAGAGAGGCGGGGCTAAGGCCCGATCCGACAGCCTGGAGGGTGAGCCTGGCCAGGACCCCGGAGCCAGAGTCCTCGGCATTCTCTCCAAGATCGGCGGCGCTAACATAGAACATGCCGTCGCTGTCTGGAGTGCTCTGCGAGGCGTTGAAGACGTTGCTGTAGGGGTTAGCGGCCTGGAACATCTGAACGTTGACGGCGGTGACGTTCACCACCGAACCGTCGTACTGGAGGTACGTGTCCCAGGCCACCAGATCACTGACGCCGATGATGTAGATGTCGATGTCAAAGCTGTCGTTGGTTGCCACTGACATACAGGCTTGGGTCGAGCCGAGGGAGGTGGCGGTGTTGGCCGGCAGTCGAGTGGGGTCGGCGTCTATGCCGATACTGGTGGGTATCTCGCAGACGTCACCGATGCCATCGCCGTCCGAGTCGGCCTGGTCGGGGTTGGCGATCAGGGGGCAGTTGTCGGTGGTGTCCAGGACGGTGTCGTCGTCATCGTCGTCGTCGCAGGCGTCGCCTTGGCCGTCGGAGTCAGTGTCGGTCTGGTTTCGGTTGTAGGCATTGGGGCAGTTGTCGCAGGCGTTGCCGATGTCGTCGTTGTCGTCGTCTTCCTGGTTTGGGTTGGGGGCGTTAGGGCAGTTGTCTACGTCACCGCAGACGCCATCGCCATCAATGTCGTTGTCGGCGTCGTCCGGGCAGTTGTCGCAAGCGTCGCCGGTGCCGTCTGAGTCGCCGTCCTCCTGGCCTGGGTTGGCTGTGTTGGGGCAGTTGTCGGAGCCGGTGCAGGCGGAGGGGCCGCTGCTGGGGGCGCCGGGGCTGCAGATGCCGTCAGAGTCGGCGTCGACCTGGGCATCTGCGCAGCCGTTGGCGTCGACGGGGTCGGCGGGTGTGGTGTTGGGGCAGAGGTCGGAGGCATCGAGCACGCCATCGTTGTCGTCATCATCATCGCAGGCGTCGCCCTGGCCGTCTGAGTCGGCGTCCTCCTGGCCTGGGTTGGCTGTGTTAGGGCAGTTGTCGGAGCCGGTGCAGGCAGAAGGGCCGCTGCTGGGTGCGCCGGGGTCGCAGATGCCGTCGGAGTCGGCGTCGACCTGGGCGTCAGAGCAGCCGTTGGCGTCGACGGGGTCGGCGGGTGCAGTGCTCGGACATAGGTCAGACGCGTCGGGTACGCCGTCATTGTCTTCGTCGGTATCGCAGGCGTCGCCGATGCCATCGCCGTCGGTGTCCTCCTGGCCTGGGTTGGGAGTGCTGGGGCAGTTGTCGGAGCCGGTGCAGGCGGAGGGGCCGGAGCTGGGAGCGCCGGGGTCGCAGATGCCGTCAGAGTCGGCGTCGACCTGGGCGTCAGAGCAGCCGTTGGCGTCGACGGGGTCGGTGGGAGCAGTGCTGGGGCAGAGGTCGGAGGCATCGAGCACGCCGTCGTTGTCGTCGTCGTCATCACAAGCGTCGCCGATGCCGTCTGAGTCTGCGTCCTCCTGGCCTGGGTTGGCTGTGTTGGGGCAGTTGTCGGAGCCGGTGCAGGCGGACGGTCCGCTGCTGGGTGCGCCGGGGTCGCAGATGCCGTCAGAGTCGGCGTCGACCTGGGCGTCTGAGCAGCCGTTGGCGTCGACGGGGTCGGCGGGGTTCGTGCTGGGACAGAGGTCGCAGGCGTCGCCGATGCCGTCTGAGTCGGTGTCCTCTTGGCCTGAGTTGGCTGTGCTGGGGCAGTTGTCGGAGCCAGTGCAGGCGGAGGGGCCGCTGCTGGGTGCGCCGGGGTCGCAGATGCCGTCAGAGTCGGCGTCGACCTGGGCGTCTGAGCAGCCGTTGGCGTCGACGGGGTCGGCGGGTGCAGTGTTGGGGCAGAGGTCGGAGGCATCGAGCACACCGTCGTCGTCGTCATCGTCATCGCAGGGATCGGGAATACCATCGCCGTCACTATCCGGCTGATCGACGGCGACTTGAGCGTTGAATATAGCTCCATCGAAGTAGCCGTCTTCGTCGCTGTCGCCAATGGGCAGGTTATCTTTGTCTCTAAGCTCGGGCCAAAGGAGGTTGGCGGGGCTGACACCTGGCGCTATGGCTTGAAGGGTGAGCCTGGCCAGGACGCCGGAGCCAGAGTCCTCGGCGCCAGCTTCAAGATCCACTGCGCTGATGTAGGCCATACCTGGCGTCCCGTTTGACAAGTTCATGACGTTACTGTTAGGGTTAGCGGCCTGGAACATCTGAACGTTGACGTCGATGATGTCGACCACCGAGTCGTCGTGTTGGAGGTACATGGCCCAGGCCATTAGGTCGACGACGTCGGTGATGAAGATGTCGATTTCGAAGGTGTCGTCAGTTGCCACCGCGATGCAGGCCTCGGTGGAGCCGAGGGAGGTAGCGGTGTTGGCTGGCGACTGAGAGGGGTCGGCATCCACCCCGATGGTGGTAGCGCCCTGGCCGAGCGCAGGTGCCACCGGAGGCAGACCTGCTCCGGGACCAGCTACGTAGCTGCCCAGCAGCGCTATCGCTACCAGTAGCCCAATAGTGGGGCCTATCGATGATAGCCTTCGCATGCCCATCCTCCCTCGGGCCAGGTGGCCTCGTGTCACCACGGAGCTGCCCAATTGCAGCCACCCGAGCACGCTTTCACGAGGATCGCCTCTGCGTCCTCAGCGTGCTCGCTCCGTGTAGATCAAAACGTTCGACCACCGACTTCGGTGCGCCCTGCGGAACAAAAGGAATTGGCCGGCAGTCGAATCCGTTCTGGGTCAACGTCCATTGCCTTGGAAGATCGATGGAGCTTAACGCTCCACAAGTAACTGACATAACTCAGGTTAAGCTTCTCGCTTGCAAGATGACATATTATTATACCACGTGCGTGAAGACTGGCAATGAGGACTCTCTCGCTGGTGGCGCATCATGCTACGCAAGGGTCTTATGAGTGGGATTGCTGTCGCCGTCGCGCTGTTGCTGCAGCACGCTTGGCTGAACAGCCGCGAGGCTGTGTTACTGGTCGGTGAGAAGGCCTGCGCTAATACTACGGGAGCCTTGGACCTGCTTGCCGCGCTTCTCGGCGGCTAAGGGCTTGCCAAGCGGCACGCCCTCAAGTGCTACGCGTCGAACACCCAGAGGACGCCACCCTGATTGGTGACTAGGATGAGGACGGCCGTGGAAGATTCCAGTTGGCTAAGGGTGCTCACATCGGGCCTGTCGGGAATAAACCGGCGCCATGTCTGGTCTGAGGCCAGAGTATACATTACGTTAATGTTTTCGACGATCCCCGCCGTGGCCGCCTGCACGTCCTTGGTCGGGCCGGCGTAGCACACGCTGTTCCAGCCGCCGGCAAGCGAAACGGAGGGAGGAGGCGTTCCCGACGATTCGTGCGGCCAAAAGGCCTGCTGGCCCATGAGGATGACCAGCGACTGGTAGGGGCTGACGGCAGTGATGGTGCTAACTTCAGGCCTGTTGGGGAACCACCGGTCGAAGCCCAGGTCGGTCCTCATTCGATACACAGCCAGGACGTGGGAATCCACGTCGGCCAGGGCGTCCTCGATGGGCTGCTCAGGTCCAACGTAGCAGGAATTGTTCCAGCCGCCCACCAGCGTGATCGTGCCGGGAGGTGGAGTGGCCGTCGGGGTCGGCGTGCCGGGTGTAGACTCGCACGCATCTCCCTCGCCGTCGCCGTCGCTATCGGTCTGGTCGGCGTTAGCGACCGAGGGGCAGTTGTCCTTGGCGTCTGTGATGGTGTCGTTGTCACTATCGTTGTCGCAGGCGTCGCCCTGGCCATCCCCGTCGGAGTCGGTCTGGTCGGGGTTGACAATGAGCGGGCAATTGTCATTGTCATCTGTGATGGTGTCATCATCGTCGTCATCATCGCAGGCATCCCCTTGCCCATCGCCATCGGTGTCGTCCTGGTCAGTGTTGGGTACCTGTGGGCAGTTGTCGTACGCGTCGGGTGCACCGTCGCCATCCGTGTCCCCTGGGCAGGTCCCTCCGGACACCGTGATTTGAGCGCCAGACTTGGAGTCGACGGTAATAGTGCCGATTACTCCCTTCGGACGGTATTCGAACAGTGAATCTTCCTCCAGGCTGAGCGAGCTACTTCCCTCTCCTCTAGCCAGCAGGGTGAGTCTCACCAGCACCCCCGAGCCACTGTCTGGCGCGGCCGGTTCCGCGTCGTCGCGCGCCCCAAGGTCATAGCCTCCGCCCAGCGCACGGTCTCCATATGAGATGTCGTCCACCGCGCTTCCCGGGCTGGACTCCAAGAACATGTGGACCTCCCTGTTGGTCACGAACAGCACATCAGAGTTGTACGCCAGGCTTAGCGTCCAAACCCAAAGGTTGGTCACATCATTGATGTAGATGTCAACCTCGAAGGTATCGCCGCAGGCAACGGTTCTCGACGTATCGATCGAGCCCAGGGAGGTAGCGGTATTCCCGGCCGTGTTCACGTCCACGCCCAGGGTGACTCCCGGGCTCGCCTCCGTCGTCCCTTGACCACCGCTGGCGCTCAACCCCGCGACCGCTGCCGTCATCACCAGAGCAGCCGCCATAGCAGCGGCCGGTATCTTTGTCTTCATGAACCTGTCTCTCTCCTCCACCTCATCTCGGTGACAAACCCGTCCCTTGCCGATTTCTCGTGCCTGCCTACCCGGCCTATCGCCTTGTGACAGCGACCAAAGCCACGCCTGCCACCAGCAGGACCGCCAAGCCTGCAACCACGTAGCCTACTATCCAGGGTAGACTGGTCCATGTTGATCCTTCGTCCTCTGTCGTAGGCGTCTGGGTAGGCGTTGGGCTGGTCACCACGGTGGGTGTAAGGCTTGCCGCTGGCGTGGTGGCAGTCGCTGTCTCTGTCACCGCGGGCGTCGTCTCAACAGTGGGTGAGGCGGGCGATGTCGGCGAGGGAGTAGTGGCAGTTTGCGTGGCTGTCGGAGTCACCCCGTCAGTCGGGCAGGCTGTGTCTACCGCTATCTGAGCGGCGAAGATCTCCCCGTCGAAGAAGCCGTCGTTGTCCACATCATCGATAGGATCACCACGCACGTCGTTCAGAAAAGGCCCCAGGTCTATCTTACCGTCGTTGTTGACGTCGATGGGTGGGACGCTGGCGGGGCTGACGCCTGGCCCCACCGCCTTGAGGGTGAGGCGGGCCAGCACCCCTGAGCCACTGTCGGGCGCCGGTGGGTCGGCCAGGTCTGCCGCTGCCACGCCGTAGCGGGCGTCGAGGTCAGGTAGTACCTCCGAGAAGTCGAAGATGTTGCTTTCCCCATCGGCCGCCTGGAACATGTGCACGTCATGATCGACGATGCTGATGATGCTGCCGTCATAGACGAAGTAGACCTCCCAAGCCAACAGGTCGACCGCGTCTGTGATGAGGATGTCGACATCGAAGGTGTCGCCGGTACTGACCGACACGCACGAATCGATGGGCCCCAGAGAGGCCGCCGTGTTCCCTGTGGGATCAGCATCCACGCTTATAGAAGTTGGTCCTTGAGCCGTGCTTTCTTCGTCCTGCACGATGACTCCTGCCAGTGCGGCTACGGTCAGCAGTGCAGCAGCCAGCAGTGCTCCGGCGAATCTCGCATTCTGCAACATCATTCTCACAGGTGGCGCTCCTTTCGGCTGCTCGGCCCAGACGCTCATCCACTAGTGAGCCGCTCTGGGAGCAGCCTCCGGCATAGCGTTAAGCCTGCTCCTCGTCAGCTCCAGCCACGGGTAGCAACCAGCGAGGCAGCCGAATAAGAGCTCCCCAGTTCACAACGTCGCTGATGCCTCAGCGATACGGGGAGCTGCTCGAGTATTTCCCCACTGCCCGTCGGCATAAGCACAATTGGCTACATTGTAGACTCCCCGAGCGGCTCGGCCAAGACGAGAGCGGCGGCACGGCGAACAGCCGTTGGCATCACATCGTTCTTGCCCGTACCAAGGTCTGCTCATTGATCCCATGGCGGCACGTCAATCTGCAAGCTGTAACATTGATGATATGCCCCTCGTCTCATTAAGATGGCACAGGGGTCGCGCTCGTTACACTTTTGAGGTCGGGGCGCCCTTGTTTGTTTATAGTGTGGCGCGCATTGGCCGGAGATGAGCCGTACGTGTTGGCAGGCCTTCCTTCATGTGCTAGAGTTCTGCTGACAGCGCGATGCTTGGTCTCTAGTGAATAGTTGCCTGACGAGGTAGCATTTGGTCTGCCGGAGTGCCACGGAAGCATAAGACCCCACCGGAGGTAAAGCAAGCATGAGTCGTCTACCGAGCGGAAAATCGATCATCCCTTGGGTTGGTGGCTTGTTCCTCGCTATTGCGATGGCGGCCTGCGGGGGCGATGGCGAGTCTGATCTCACCGCTCGCCCGATCAGTGACGCTGACCTGGGCACGATGGCTGTGTACGAGGTAGACCTGCCCCAGGAGTTCACCGATTTTGTCAGGACCACTGAATCGGGCTTCAAAACGAATGAGCAAAGCGCTGAAAGACACTTTGACCCCGCAGATGAGGCTGATGACCTGGAGCTGTTCGGCCAGGTTGGGGAATACGTCAGAATATATGAGTTGCCTCCGGTCGGCGGGCAGATACCGCAGAGGGAGGCGATCAGTCTTGTTTCGAGCGCGCGGTTGTTCGAGGAGCCGTCGGGCGCCTCGGACTATCTTGAGGACGAACTCGCTGACCTGGAAGGCAGCGTGGGCAAGGACGTGGGCGACGTCACCATTGAGGAATTTGAGCGCTTCGGGGTGGGTGGCATCGGCGACGAGGCCGTCGGCGTGCGGACAACAGTCGTGTATCTTGATGATGGGTCGGAAAGCCTCACCTACGCAACGCAGGTGTCCTTCCGGCGCGGCCGTCTGTTGCTCAGTATTGCCGTGGTCAGGACAGACGACGAGGACGTCAGTGCGGAGCTAAAGGATCTAGCGCGTGACCTCGACGAACGCATTCAGGTGGTGCTGGAAACCACGCTCATGGCCAGCCCAACGGTAACACAGTAGGGCAGGAGGAGCGCTGGACGCCCCAAGCTACTGCACCGCTCCGTCAATGACCGAGATGGTGCTATCCCAAGCGTTGGCGATGTAGATGCGGTTGGTCTCCGTATTGACCGCCACCCCCCAGGGCGCCCGTCCTACAGACATCGTGGCCACCACCTTATCGGTGGTGGCGTCTATAACCGACACGTCGTCGCTCCAGGAGTTGGCCACGTAGACGAGGTTGGCGTCAGGGTCGACTCCCACCGCTAGCGGCCCTTGGCCGACAGGCACATCGGTCACCACGGTGTCCGTAGCTCCGTCCACGACCGAGATGGTGTCGCTGCCGCCGTTGGCTGCGTAAACGCGGTTTGTCTCTGGGTTGACCTCCACACACGTTGGGCCATCGCCCACGGCTATGGTGGCCACCACCGTTTCGGTGGCCGCATCGATCACTGAGATGTCGTTGGTCTCTTCGTTAGTTACATAGATCCGCTCGGTTTGGGGGTTGACCGCCACGCAGGACGGGTGCTGGCCGACAGGCACGGTGGCCACCACGGTGTCGCTGGCTCCGTCAATGATCGAAACATTGTCGGATGTGGAGTTGACCACATAGATACGGTTGGTGTTTGGATTCACCGCTACCGCCCACGGCCCGTCGCCCACAGGGATGGTGACCACCACCGTGTTGCTCGCTCCGTCGATTACCGAGACGTTGTTGTTCCAGGCATTGGCCACGTAGATGCGGTTGGTTTCGGGGTTGACTGCAAGGGAGGATGGTCCCTGGCCCACGGCTATCGTGGCCACCACTGTGTCGCTGGCTTCATCGATCACCGAGACGTCGTTGCCCGCCTCGTTGGCCACGTAGACGTGGTTGGTGTCAGGGTTGACTGCCACGTCCCACGGCTTGAGGCCCACCGCGATGGTCGCCATAGTCGTGGGGGATGCGGTCGCAGCCGGGGGCGACGGCGAGGTCGAGGGAGAGGGGGTCGCAGTGTCAGCAGTGAGCTCCTCTTCTCCTCCACAGCCAACGAGGAGACCAGCGGCCAGCAGAAGGAGCGCCGACAAGAACAGCGCCAGAGAGGGCGGCGAGCTCCCGGTTGACGTTGAGTCGTGGTTCATGAGGTCTTCCTTCTCTTCAGTGTTCTTTGCTACCTGAGCCAAGACAAGCACACTCAAAGAATACATGAAGTTCTCCCTAGGTTGAATGGGGTGGTGGTATTGCTCCAGAGTGGTAGAATAGGTGCAACTCGGCGCACGGTGAGCCTCGGGTGGTCATGCATCGTGTCGTGCGAGATGCCATCAGAGCGGTGCCAGATGTAACGCCCGGGGCGATTGGCGTGGCTTGTTTAGTGGAGTCGAAGACGTTAATTTCGTACGGCTGGGGGGATAGGTGAGGCGCCTCTCCCTTCTTCTTTTGGTCGCAGCCGGCCTGGGCTTGTGGTCGTCGGGCGCTGCGGCCGAGTCATCGGCCTCGATGCGGGTCATCATCACCTTCCATCAGCCTCCTGGCGCCAGCCAGCGGATGCTGGTCCGCGGCCTGGGCGGCGTCGTTCGGCACAGCTACGACCTACTGCCAGCCGTCGCTGCGGAGCTTCCCCCCGGCGCCCTGGCTTCCCTTCGGGCCGCCCCCGGCGTCGCGATGGTGGAGGAGGACCAGCTAGTCGAGGCGGTGGATATTGAGCTGGACGACTCTTGGGGGGTTAAGCGCATCGGCGCCGGCGAGGTTCACCCCACCAATTCAGGCGAGGGCGTTAAGGTTGCTATTATCGATAGCGGCATAGACTACAATCATTCAGACTTGAATGGCAACTACGCCGGCGGCTACGATTTCGTCGGTGATGACTCTGATCCCTTCGATGACTGTGGGCACGGTACGCTCGTCGCGGGGGTCGTAGCCGCCGAGGACGACGGCAGCGGCGTGGTCGGCGTGGCCCCCGCCGCCGAGGTGTATGCTCTCAAGGCGCTGTGGCTCCTGTCAGAGGGGAGGTGCATTGGCTACGTCAGCGATATCATTGCTGCCCTCGACTGGGCGGTCGCTCAGGATATGGACGTTGTCAACATGAGCATTGGCATCGATGGCTATTCGCTGAACCTGGACACAGCCGTCGGCAATGCCTACCAGGCGGGACTGGTTCTCGTTGCCGCAGCCGGCAACTCGAACCCCTGCGCTGGTGATCCCGCTGTCGATAACGTGGTCTACCCCGCGCGCTTTGATGAGGTCATAGCCGTGGCAGCTACTGACCAGGAGGACGACAGGGCCTGCTTCTCCGGCACAGGGCCAGCGGTGGAGCTGGCCGCCCCGGGCCTGATGGTCCGGACGACCTTCTATCCTGGCGGCGGCTATTGGTGGGCCAGCGGCACGTCTCTTGCTTCGCCTCACGTAGCGGGAGCGGCCGCCCTTGTCCTGGCCAGCGGCATATCAGACGACAACGCAAACGGCAGGGTCAACGACGACGTGCGCCTGTGGCTTCAGGAGACGGCAGACGACCTGGGGGCCACCGGCAGGGACACCTGGTATGGCTTCGGGCTGGCGGATGTGCGAAGTCTTGCGAGTCCTGGCGGCGACAGCGACGGCGACACCATCCTCGATGCCTCCGACAACTGCCCGCTAGTCTACAACCCAGGACAGACAGACACCGACAGCGATGGTGCTGGCGACGTCTGCGATGACGACGATGATGGTGACACCGTCCTCGACGCCAGCGACAACTGCCTCCTCATCGCCAACACCAGCCAGACAGACACCGACGGCGACGGTGCTGGCGACGCCTGCGATGACGACGATGATGGTGACACCGTCCTCGACGCCAGCGACAACTGCCCACTAGTCGCCAATGTCAGCCAGATAGACAGCGACGGCGATGGTGCTGGCGACGCCTGCGATGACGACGACGACGATGAC
>Ga0315553_10000555_pt1 | contig 32746 bp, 23 predicted proteins | sample SalMarSW160140MG_FD_203099 | JGI IMG/M metagenome (GOLD analysis project Ga0315553, IMG submission 203099) | Salt marsh sediment microbial communities from the Plum Island Ecosystem LTER, Massachusetts, United States - Salt Marsh Sediment SW1601-40 ... | reverse complement strand
GGTGGACCTGGGGTAGGTAGACGTAGTCGATGACGTGCGATCCGCCAAGGTCACGACCCTCGGCGAGAGATTCCTCCACGTCGGCGACTTCGCCCCCGATCAATACGAGGTACTTTCCCGGCTGGACGGTTCCAGTCCTGAGCAGGTAAATAGGGGCGCGTTTGATCATGGCGTCCGCGGCATGGATGCCGGCGGCAATGCTGTCGAATTCAACCAGCGCAAGTGCTGGTTCGAGTAAATTCCCAGAGGTTACCTTTTTCTTAGCCATGTCGTTCTACACAATTCGGAACGAATCTTTCAACACGCATCTGCGGACGCGGCTGAAACTGATTGGATTGGTGATCCCCTCTCCGGTCGGGCTGGCGATCGTGTAGGAGCAAAAACCCTCGCCGCCGAAACCTACACCTGCAAAGGAGGGACCGTTCTTCACGAAGATGCTACAGTCCATCTCCCGTGCCATGCGGCTGAGGTTGTCCAGGTTCTTCGAGTGCATGGTTGCTGTGTGCCGGAAACCATGTTCGTAATGTTTTGCCAGATCGATGCCCTCATCGGCCTCACGCACGCGCACGATGGGCATGATGGGCATCATCTGCTCTGATGGCACGAGCGGGTGGTCGTGGGGCACTTCTACGATGATCAAGCGGATTTCGTCCCCGACTTCGACCCCGATCTCTTTTAACAGAACGTTGGCATTCTTGCCGATGAAAGCCTTGTTCATCATCCCATGCTTGCCTGCAGGGGGAATTTCTGTGAAGATAGATTTCATCAGAGGTTCGAGCTGCTGCAAGTCGATCTCATAGGCTCCATGGGCACACATTACCCGCTTCAACGCATCGGCGGCAGAATGGACGACGAAGACCTCTTTCTCGTCCGTGCAGATGATGTTGTTGTCGAAGGATGCCCCACGCACAATATCCCTGCCAGCCTGCTCGATATCGGCGGTTTCATCCACGACAACAGGGGGGTTTCCGGGTCCAGCACAGATGGCGCGTTTCCCGCTTTTCAGAGCCTCGCGCACGACACCTATCCCGCCGGTCACGGTGAGAAGGTTCACGTCTTTGTGTTTCATGATCTGCTGTGCGGTTTCTATAGTTGGTTCTGCAAGAGCGCAGACCAGATTTTGCGGACCGCCAGCTTCAACGATGGCTTCATTGATCAGTTGTACGGCGTGATTGGCGCATGCTCTCGCGCCCGGGTGTGCGTTAAACACAATGGCGTTCCCGGCTGCGACCATGCTAATCGCATTGCATATCACGCTTGAAGTTGGGTTGGTGCTGGGAATGATGGCGCCGATCAATCCGTAGGGGGCATATTCAACGAGCGTAAGTCCCCCGTCTCCGCTCCAGGCTTTCGGGTCAAGGATCTCGGTGCCAGGGGCTTTATTCGCATTCACCAGGTTTTTATCAATCTTGTCCTCATAGCGCCCCATGCCCGTTTCTTGCCAGGCTTCGTAAGCGAGGAGCTGAGCGTTTTCACGCATCACACGACGGATGTGTTGAATCATCTGCTCGCGGATGGAGAGGGGCAGCTCGTTAAGCTGCTTATACGCCAATCTTGCGGCGGCGACAGCGCTATCAACATCCGGGAAAAGGTTATCGCCATGGCGCAATACGGGTGCCGGTGGGGGCGGCTGCACGGGATCTTTTGGCTCCGGCAGCGGTCCATGCCGCACGCGTTCCCCCTGCTGAAGTTCATCCATAACCTGTTGAACGATGGCGTCAATTCGTGTATCGTCTAACATCATCCGGCCTCGGATTTGTCATACTTGACGACATCATCTACTTCGAGGACATCGACGATGGCCATGATGACTCCGTCGCAAGGTCGATCGCGGGTATATTTCGTTTGCCGGGCAGCGCTGCCTGTGGCGTATAGCACGACTTCGCCCAAGCCTGCGCCAACGGCATCCGCAGCTACACGATAACCGCCAGTCTCCTTGCCCTCGATGTCGAGTTGCTTGAGCACAAGAAACTTGAGACTCTCGAGGCTTTCCTCTTTTCGAGTGGCGACAAGTGTGCCAACAACTTTACCTAGTAGCATAGGACACTCCATTTCGGTGACCATTGAGTTCGGGCGAAACGATGCTGCTGACGGGGAAGCAAGCCGTATTGTCAGATGCGGTTTTGTCCTGCTCCGCTTCCTCGAGGAATTCGTGCTCGATTCCCCGTCAAGATATTTCGAATCGCCCTCAATACACGATCACCTATGTCGTCGGTCAGTGCAGCGTGAGTTTATCCCTCAGCTGGTTGCCGACCGAGCGGCAGCGTGACGTCCACGTTCGCATGCGGGCGAGGAATGACATGGATGGCGGCAACTTCGCCGACCTTCTCCGCTCCGCGTGCGCCGGCTTCAACGGCGGCTTTAACCGCTGCGACGTCGCCTCGTACGACGGCGGTGACAAAACCTCCACCGGTCTTCTCGTACGAGACCAACTCGACTTTAGCGGCTTTAACCATCGCGTCCGCAGCCTCGACCATCGCCGGATAGCTTTTGCATTCGACCATGCCGAGTGCTTCCGTCATACCATATTCTTCTGCCATGAGATCCTCCTGAGGAGCAAAATTTACTTTCTAAGATAGATATTCCCGGCTCAACACTTGGACAATCTAGTTTCACCTGACGTGAATTGAAAACTGTTCACGTCACCTTTGTATAATTTTCGAACTCACTCCTTGCGTTTCGATGCCACTTCACGACCGCTTACACCTTCGATCGAGGCCACCGCCGCGCTGTATCCTGCCATGATGTCACGCTCTTCGCCGCCGAGGTATACACGACCGAAACTCCCGAAGGCGCGCACATCAAGAATGTTAATGTTGGCGGCTTTCTCCGCTTCGTTGGCGGCAAGAGCTGCATAGCCGGCGGGTTCCACTTCCAAAACGTACAAGGTCTGCCCGGCCAAAAGCATATGGCCATAACGCATGCGGTTTATAAGTTGGACTTGGTGGGCATCGATATTGCGGATAATCTGACTGGAAACGACACGCGGTTTTATACGGTCCGATTCTTGAAGGCCAAGCGCTTCCAGAATCGCTGCGCCGGCTGCGCGCACTTCCGCCTGGTCACTATGATGGACTTCGAGCAATCCGAATAAACGCTCCACAATCTGCATACCAGGACGCACGCGCGTTGATTTTAGTGCGATGTCGGTTATCCGATTAATTTCAATGCCAGGTGAAATTTCCACCCACAGTGATGTGTCGTTAGGCAGGGGGAGAAATCCCTTGACGACGGTGCCTAAGTAACCAGCGTGCTGCAACTGCAGATTATCGAGAAAAACGTAGGTGCGCAGATCAACGGTCATAGATGATCCTCCTTCTAATTTCCGTTCTCGGATCCCTGGGTGATTTTGACGCTAGCGCTGGCGCCGATACGAGAAGCACCAGCGGCGATCATTTTCTGGGCATCTTCAAAGGTGCGAATGCCGCCTGCCGCTTTTACGCCGATTGAGGGTCCGACGACCCGGCGCATGAGGGCGACATCCTCGGGTGTTGCGCCGCCGGGTCCGAATCCGGTTGATGTTTTTACGAAGTCCGCCCCCGCGACTTTGGAGAGCTGAGAGGCGATGACTTTCTCTTCATCCGTGAGTAAAGCAGCCTCGATAATGACTTTTAGAATCGCGTTTCCAGCGTGACACACTCGTGCGATTGAGGCGATGTCGCGCTCGACAAGTTCGTAATCGCGGGATTTCAATGCGCCGACGTTGATGACCATGTCGACTTCGGTCGCCCCGTCGCGGATGGCTTGTTGAGTCTCGAAAACTTTGACCTCCGTCGGCGTTGCGCCGAGCGGAAAACCCACAACTGTGCATACAGGCACCCCGCTTCCTTCGAGAAGCTCTGCACAGAGTTTTACATTCGTCGGATTGATGCATACCGATGCAAATTGATATTTCCGCGCTTCGTAGCAAAGCTGGGCGATCTGATCGTGCGTCGCCTCCGCTTTCAGCAATGTGTGATCGATGAAATGGGCGACGCTTGTGTCCGTCGGCGCGATGCCAAGCGTGCTGGCGACGCGGTCAGCACCTGCGGTGACAACGGGATGGACGTGGTCCATATAGGTGTCGGGGCAGATGTCTGGGGCGCGTGATCCGCCGTTTTTAGCGGAGGGCATCGCCTGGTCGTCCTGGATCAGGATCAGGACCTGGTGTGTGATTTGCTCGATGATGCGTTCGATGGTCGCGTCATCCAGCTCTCTCGTCTTTTTTACCTGTGAATTCATTTCCATTACCAATCTAGCTCCTAGAATTAAGTATGATTACTTTGTGTATCGCCGTTCGATCTGCATAATCTTATCCACGCGGTGGGCGTGTCTTCCGCCGCCAAATGCAGTCTCCAGCCAGGTCTTCACAATCTGCTTCGATAAATTCATGCCCAAAAGCCCTGCGCCGAGGGTTAAGACATTCGCGTTGTTGTGCTCCCGGCTATTTGCGGCTGTTGCCTGGTCATAGCACATTGACGCCCGGACGCCGGGCACTTTATTCGCCGTCATGCATGAGCCAATGCCCGCTCCGTCGATAATGATCCCGCGCCAGGCGCGGGCGTCAGCGACAAGTTGTGCCACAGCGAAGGCGAAATCCGGGTAGTCCACTGATTCCAGGCTATTGGTTCCGCAGTCGATTACATCGTAGCCGAGCTCTCCCAGGTATATTTTCAGACTCTCTTTCAGCGTGTATCCACCATGATCCGCCCCGATGGCGACCTTTTTTTCACCGCCTGTGCTTGGTGTCGGGGAAGGGACGGCAGCCTTCATCGGAGATGCAGCCAGTGATCCTTTGAGTATCGTTATTCGACGTTCCATGGCGGCTTGCCGCGCAAGGGGAGTGACTATGGACCCCGCGGGAATTCTGAATTCGCTGCCATGCGGTAAGTCCTTGATGTCCAGTTCCGTCACGAGTTGCTCTGTCGCTCGTTGCGTAGGCTGGAAGTGCCGCCCGATTTTTTCGATTCGCTCCTTGCTAACACCTGACTCGGGAATAAGCGCAAGCGATTGCGAGGCAATAGAATCGCCTTCGCGGATCGTGATATGGCGGTCCATTGCCACTTGGCGGGCAAGGGGTGTGACAATCGTTCCCGGCGAGACGGTTAGGGATCCGCCAAAAGGAAGATCTTCGAAGTCCTTTTCGGTGACTAACTGGTCCGCCGGTCTTTGAGGCGGGCTGAAATGTCTGCCTGCCGCCTCGATTTTCTCTATGCTGACTTTTGAGTCGGGAACGATTGATAGCGCTTGAGATGCAGGTTCGCTATCTATAATCATGGAAATGTGGCGATCCATTGCCGCTTGTCGAGCGAGAGGTGTGATGATTGAATCTTTTGGAACCCTGATTTCTCCCCCATAGGGGAGTTCTTTCACATCGAGTTCAGTGACCAGGCCGCGGGGCGTGCTTCTTGAAAGCGTTGAGGAGGGGTTCGGTTTTCCCAATGTCCGGTAAACGACTCGGCTAACGAGATTGCGGATTTTTTTCTCGTCGCTCACGAATGATTTCTCCTAAACACTGAAAGCCAAGTGCGCGGGGCATCGTGCCGCCGATCACTTCGCCCTCAGATCAGGAACTCCTCTTCCTGCTTGATCCCCATGGCCTCACGGAGCTTTCCCTGGCCTTGGAAGCGCAGGATCTCGACTTCAAACCGGGACCGGTCGCCCCGGAATAACGCATGGAAGTATTCAATGGGTGTGCCATCGTCTAGATAGCTGATGCTCTCGATGCGGATTAGGGGTGATCCAACCTCGATCTCCAACAGGTTTGACTGATGCTCGTTGGCGCCGACTGCGTCGATCAGCCGCCGACCACGCACGATCCTTAGGTCATACTCCTTCTCCAGGTATGCGTAGAGTGACTCCTCGGAGAGGTCCGCGGAAACCAGCTTACGGCAAGGTTCATAGGGCAAAAATGAAGCTACCAGAACAACCGGCTCGTCCTCGACAAATCGCAAGCGGTTTATCTTGATTACCGGTGTAAGATCTTCCAATTGAAGATTAGCAGCGACTTTTTGAGAGGCGGGTAAGATCGACTGTTCGAGGATTTTGTCTGCCATTTTTAATCCCCGCTCGGTCATATCTTGATGGAAGCCGACGAGTGAGTGCACGAGGCTGGTGCTGCTGATCTTCGGCTCAGCGACGAAAGTGCCCTTGCCTTTCTCGCGAAGGATCAATCCCTCGTACACCATTTCTTTTAATGCCTGCCGCACGACTGTCCGACTGACTCCGAAATGTTGGCAGAGTTCCGGTTCACCTGGAAGCTGGTCGCCGGGCTTCCAGTGCCCGGTCTCGATTTGCTCGATCAGGGTGTTTTTAAGCTGGAGATAATAAGGCAGGGGGGAATCCCTGTCGATGGAAATTCCTACTTTAACCGGTTTTAAACTTCTCGGCGTCATCGACGTTCAATCCCCATCCTTTTATCACCTGTAATTACGTTATTAACTACTTGTAATCTTGTTATTACAAGCTGAGTAATTCTATAGGTTTTGCGGATTAATGTCAAGTAGTTGTTTTGGATTAGCAATTATGTAAAGCTTGCTCGGGTTTTTGGATGGAAAGGAAGAGAGCATGGTCCTGATTGGAAAGGAACGCAGCACTAAAGAGCAGGGAGATCGATCACGACCTCCCCTATTTTTCAATTAAGCAATATTTAGAAAACACCCAATAAGCTATCGAGGCTCCAGACGGTGCCAGATGCTAACACGATAAGGATTACCTCAGCTGCGATCATCATCAAGTTTTGACCCTGCTCCGTCTGATACGCCGGATTGACGGATCTATCCTTGGGCTTGACGCCTGCAAGCGCAAGGTAGTTAAGGTTCAAGAAGATCCCGACGAGCGCTGAAATTGGCGTCAGGAATCCGAGCGTCAGTCCAATACCCGTTGCCGCTTCGCCGGCGATGACAAGGTAGGGGAACCAGCTGCGGTTTTTTCCGACCGTAGATTTGATCACAGAAGCGAAGGCAGGAACGGGGTGGTTATCCGCCAGGGAAATCGTCCAGTCGACCATACCCCCCTCGATGAATTTGCGCAGTGGCTTGTGCAACACGCTCTTGATCCACCATAAACCGACTGCAATCCGTAAGATCGCTAACCAATGGCTGGCACTGAGAAAACCGAAAATATCTTGCATGACTCCTCCGTTGGTTGTGCTCTGTGAATATTGCCTTTTCCCTATCCACTCACCAACCTATTTAGGCTGAATGTTTTGAGTGGCAGGGAGCCGGATGTGAATGACTTCCTAAATCTACAGAAGGGGCTAACCATCCATTTTCTTACATCGCAACATTGAGGCAAATTGAAGTCTGGTTCATATATTGAACGAATATTACCGGGCATTAATGGATGTTTGCCTCCTCAGTGGAGGGCAGCGCGCGCGAACATTGGAAAGCAATATCAGACTGCAGAACCTGGTGTCAACGTCGGCGTGAATACGATTTCTGGTCGATCAGTAACTCGGGTATACTTTTCCCTGTTATCAGGGCCATGAATACGAACCCTCAAAATGACCGACAACTATGTGAATCCTAGGATTAGATAGTGGATCGCACAAACGAGCAGTGGATTTCCGATCTGCGTTCATCAGGGAGTGTACAAGATGCAGCCTTAGAGGATCTGCGCGGCAAGATCCGGAAAGGACTGCCGTACTCACTCTCGAAATGGCTGACTCCATCAGATCCGAATTTCGATTCGCTTGCCGATGAAGTTGTTCAGGAGACCTTGCTGCGAGTATTGGATCATCTCGAGTCTTTCGAGGGGCGCAGCAAATTCACAACCTGGGTCCATAAAATCGCGGTTCGGATTGCGCTCACGGAGTTAAGACGCAAACGCTGGGAAGATGTGTCTCTGGATGAATTGACCCAAGGTGATGAAGGAGCATCGGGATTTGACCGAATCGCCGCAATGACCCCCAATCCAGATCTCTCCGCTGAGCAAGTAGATATCATGGGGCGAATCCAACAAGTTATCAAGGATGATCTATCTGAAAAGCAGCGAACCGCGCTACTCGCCATCGGTGTGCACGGTATGCCGATTGAAGAAGTTGCGCGCAGAATGAATATGAAGCGCAATGCGCTATACAAACTCTTGCACGATGCCCGTCTGCGATTAAAGAAAAGTATGGCAACGGAGGAGTTGTCCACCGAGGAGATACTTGCAGCGTTCGAGCAGGTGTAAGAAATCAACTCGCTGCATTGTCAAACGGAAAACAAGAATATTGATGAAGGATACTGGAAGGATGCTCAAGAAATTACTCGGAATGGTCGAGAAGACCAATGTTCAGGAATTGGACTGCGACGAGGTCTTCGAACTGCTGGATATCTACGCTGAGGCGGTGGTCCGCGGCGAAGATATGTCCGAGATGCTTCCTGAGGTAAAACAACATATCGAGATGTGCCGCGATTGCTTTGAGGAGTACGAAGCCCTTGTGCGTATCCTTGAAAGCCCCGATCTATAATCAACCGATTTTCCGAGATGCGATCAATCATGCCCGATGCGTATCAAGCACCGGGTTTTTTCATTCAAATCGTTTGTTTTAAACAACCTGAGCAGCCTAGTTTTAGCAACCTAGATACTCATTTGCACCACCTGCAACCCAATCACTGAGAAGTATGAAGCTACAACGCGAAAAAGTAGACGGACCGAAGGCATGGTGTCTACATAGATGAACTTTATCGGCAGTTTCAACGCTATCACGATCGCTCTTACCGTGATCATTGGTGCGCTACGACAACAGTTGAAACTACTGGTCGGGTTCTTCTATCAAGCCTGGAACTAAGCGAGAGGAAAGAAGCTAAGAATTTTGCCAATCACGCCGTAAAAGGACCAAGAGCGGCGAAATATCCTCACTCTTCTTCTCCGCCTATCAAAGCCCCGGCCAATCCCCATTAAATAGCGCATGAATAAATCCCTTCTCTTTTGCATGTCCGACGAGGACCGGTACGCAAGAAGGGGTTTTTGTTTTTGAGATTTGTGACCACCGCTAAGGCTCATCCTGACAAAAGTGCTTAGAACCTCAGAGCATGTAAATCTGGATATTGAATCGAGTCGATAGTCAACTGGCTTAGATCGGTTCAGAGTTCTCTTGAACCCAGGAGTTGTACCTCCGTGTAAATTCCAGCGTGTACGGTCCTGGTTTTCCCTCCCCGATAACAAAGCCGTCTATATTCACAATAGGGACCACGCCTCTGCTGCTGCTGGTTAAGAATGCCTCCTGCATCGATGGGAGATCTTCGATCGTGACAGGGTGAAGATGGAAAGGCAGAAGGTCATGCGCGACATCCAGGATGATTTTCCGTGTGATCCCGAAGAGCACATGATCACCCGCTGTCCACAGTTTCTCATCTTTAATGGCGTAGAAGTTGCTGCTAAAACCTTCGAGCAGCTCATCCCTCGAGTTGCATACGATCCCCTCGTAGATATGTTCTGGAAGCGACTTGGTTGCCTCCGTTCTTAATCCTATCCAGGCGTTTGATTTCGCGCGGGGGTTTGGGCGGGTGATGCAAAGAGTGGCGACTTCAGCTCCTTTCGTTAAAATCTCGGCTGGAACCCCTTTAAGCGGTTCAGCTGCGAGAAGGATTTGATTCGGGTTATCTCGTGAGATGGTTATGCGGAAGCGCGCATTTTCATAACCGCCGGCGGCCAGGGTATCTCGTAACGCTCCACGCAGACTCGCACGATCCAACTGAAATGGAATTGATTCCAATGTAGCGGATTCCTCAAGTCGATCTAAGTGCGCATCCAGCATCACAACATTCGTTGCATCATATGTCCGCGCGGTGGTGTAGATTCCAGCAGGCTCAAGCCCAGTTAGGTCTTCGAGCGAGTGGGCTGTAAATGGCGCATCGATCAGGCGTTGATCTTCAAGTAGAAGTTTGGTCGGTATGATCATCAATGGGCGATGTAACCTCGGTCGCAAATCTTGGTATCTATCGAAACAGTGAATTCCGACTTGACTAGGGATTCCAACTATCCCCTCACGGAAACGAGAATGATGCCTATTTTATCCGCTAATTGTCGCAATCAAAGAGGATTTGTCCTCTTCGTCTCGCAGATTATCGATGTAAGAAGTTGCGCGTTCGAGTAGATGCCCCGCGGTGTTCAAGAGTGTGGTTCGGGCTGCTCAGGTCGTTTAAAGTGATGAGAAGATAATCTATGTCCGTCAGACGCGCAATGTCTACCCCTTATGCTTGAGCGGGCTTTTGAAAAGGCACTGTGAGCATCTTGAGGGTTAGTGATAAGATACATAATCCCGGGCTTTAGCTCGGTAGTGCGCAACTTAAAATAAGACACATATTGACCTATTGCTCCGACGGATCAGCGCGGCGTGGTTCATGTGTCAACCAACGATCAGTTTGTATCCGATTTATGATTGAAAAGTACTGAGGGCGGGAATGTCACATCAAAAACGGGAAGGGTGAAGGAAGCATGCGGAAACCGGGTCTGATCCTGGCCTTCTATACCGAAGAGGAAGCAGCAGCCTTGGCATACCGGGCTCTAAGGAAGCGCAGAGTCCGGCGAGTAGCCCTGCTTAAAAAATCCACTAACGGCGCCGTTTCAATCCACAAGGCGACGGACTTATACGGATTGATCGGTGGAATTCTTGGTGGCTTGCTGATAAGTTTGCCGACTTTCCTGGTCGCCTGGCGCTCAGGGGGGGTTCAACTTGGTGTTGGTCATCTCTGGGGCAGCGCGATCCCTGCATTGCTGGGGTATGCGATCGGCGTCGTCCTGGGGTTCTCTCTCGTACGCGTATTGGATTTGGGGTTAAAGCGCGATCTGATCGCTCGTTACGTACGCTGGATCCTGGAGGACGAATTCCTCGTCCTGCTGCAGCAGGATGTCGGATCGCTCCGGTGGGCGATCCCAATACTGCGTGAATATGGGGAGGTTCAGCCGACCATCTTTGCCATCCATCCTGAACGGAGTTATCCATCTGCAGACGATCGGTTTGAACTGGTCCCGCTTCCTGCGCCGCAGATTCAGCAGCACGCGGTTAAGCTAGCGCAAGAACATAGCATCGTCCTGGGTGGTCGTGGCAATATCTTGTGTTTGCGCCAGATGGAAGAAGCCCGACAGGCCATACGATCGATTCGACGAGATTTGGCAGAAGTGGAGAGGCTCGAACAGACGATCTCCCCCTCCGCTGAGTGGGTGCTGGACAATGAATATCTGATCCAGAGTCACATTCGCGATGTTCAAATCAATTTGCCGAAGGAGTTCTTTTTCGAACTCCCCGTATTGGGGAGCGAACAGCATAAGGGCCGCCCGCGCGTGTATAGCCTGGCAAAAGAACTTGTCATGCACACCGATGCGCGTCTCGACCGGCAGAACATCGATGAGTTCCTCTCTGCGTATCAGTCGGTTTCAAACCTCACAATCGGTGAATTATGGGCAGTTCCAATGATGCTCCGCATCACGCTGGTCGAGTCGATTGAGCAGATGGCCATCCGCATGATGGGGGAGTTGAGAGAGCGGGAGCAGGCTGATTTCTGGGCAAATCGATTGCTTACGACGGCCAGAAGGGATCCGGATCAGATATTCGCCGTGTTAGCTGAACTAACTGAAGATCAACCGAACCCGAGCGCTTATTTCGGCTCACAGATTATGGGGCATCTCTATGATGAGGATGCCGCCCTGGTTCCGATGCAAAGCTGGCTGGAACGAACACTCCGTGGCCCGGCAGGTGAGATCAACCTACGCGAGCAGGGGCGTCAGGCAGCGGAGCAGGTGTCTATCGGGAATGCGATTACGAGTCTGCGGCAATTATCCTTGCTCGATTGGCGTGAAGTCTTCGAACGTCATAGTGCAGTGGACAAGATATTAAAGCGCGATCCGGCCCGCGTATATCTCGATATGGATTTTGAGACGCGCAACAGATACAGGCAGGCGGTGGAGGAGATCGCTCGCGGGGGTGATGCATCGGAGGAGACCGTCGCACATATGGCGGTTGACCTCGCGGAGGCACATACTTCTCGGACGGGGAGGCGTTCGCGCGAAGGCCATATAGGCCTATACCTCATCGGTGCCAAGCGAGGCGAACTCGTGAAGAGCGTTGAATGCAGCGAACCACTTCGTTTCCGAATCCTTCAGTGGATTCGCCGCCACCCCACAGGGATCTACCTCACCTCGATCGGGTTGGTCAGCGGATTTTTCACAATTCTCGGCCTCATGATCGGCGCTCGGAGGATGTCACCCCTCCTCCTGGTTTTCCTGGGGATCTTGCTGATAGGTCCATCGAGTCAGCTTGCGGTCCAGGCCGTGAACTACCTCCTCACGCGTCTCCTGCCGCCGAACACGTTGCCGAAGATGGACTTCCGCCGCAGCGGTATCCCGGAGGTGTTCAGAACGTTGGTTGTCGTCCCTATCCTGCTGCTCGATGAAGAAACGCTTCAGAAGGACCTGGAGAAGCTCGAAACCCGCTACCTGGCGAATCCGGAAGCCAATCTCATCTTCAGCCTTTTCACAGACTACAGCGATGCGCTTGAGACCCATCGAGCAGGTGATGATGTTATGCTCCAGAAGGCGGTCGATGGCATAAAGGACCTCAATCGAAAGTACGGCTCTGATCGCTTCTACCTTTTTCATCGCCCACGCACATGGACAGAATCTGAGCAAAGATATATCGGTTGGGAGCGGAAGCGCGGCAAACTTGAGGAATTGAACAGGCTGATCGCTGGAGGTGCGGACGCCGGTGAAGTTGAAATCGTGCGCGTGGGCGACCCACGCCGAATTGCGGATGTGCGCTTCGTGATAACCTTGGACAGTGACACACAGATGCCGCGCGACGTCGCACGCCGGCTGATTGAGACACTGGCACATCCTCTCAATACCGCGGTTCTTACCCCTCAGGGTAAGGTTTTAGATGGAACTTACACAATTATTCAACCCAGGGTGAGCACATCGCTGCCCAGCGCGACCCAGACGCCTTTCAGTCGCCTGTTCACCGATCCCGTCGGCATAGACCCGTACACAAAGGCAGTATCGGACGCCTATATGGATTTGGCCGGTGAGGGCTCCTATCACGGGAAGGGGATCTACGATCCGCGCGTCTTCGATAAGGTGCTGCGCGGCCGTTTCCCTGAGCAAAAACTCCTCAGCCATGACCTGATCGAGGGCGCGCATGTAGGTGTGGGGTTGGCAAGTGATATTGAGTTGTATGATGATTTCCCGCCGGATTATTTGACCTTCACGCGCCGGCAGCATCGCTGGATTCGAGGTGATTGGCAAATCGCGGAATGGATACTACCGCGCGTGCCATCGGCCGATGGAGGCCGGGTTCCCAACCCGCTTTCCTCTCTGAACCGGTGGAAGATCTTCGACAACTTGCGGCGCAGCGTGGTCCCGGTGTTCAGTGTGGCATTGATGGTTCTATCATGGTTGATCTCCCCCGTGATGGGCAGCGCCTCGACGATTTTGGTGGGTGCAGTGCTTCTGTTCCAGCCGCTGGCGCAGCCGCTGACCTGGGCGACGAGCCGCTGGGGTTTACGCTCATTCTCACCATGGCAAATAGCGCATGATATCCGACGCTCCCTCGTTGATGCCGCACTCTTACCCCACCAGGCCGGCCTGACGCTGGATGCGGTCATCCGCGTCCTATATCGCCGATTCGTCACGCATCGTGGTTTGCTTGAGTGGACGACGGTGCAGATGACTCAATGGCGATCCAGAAGCCAGCTGCCTATATTCATTATCTACATGGCTTCAATCAGCCTGTTCTCATTGGGGGTGGGGTTGTTGCTCTTCATGCTCTCACCTGAGAGTCTCCCTGTAGCCAGCCCATTTCTTCTCCTGTGGTTCCTCACACCGATCATCGGCTGGAGCATGAACGTCAAGCCTGTTGTCCGTTCGCAAACCCAGGATTTGGCCGATAGGGATCTGCGGATGCTGCGCCGCATCGCGCGCCATACCTGGCGCTATTTTGAGGATTTCGTGGGGGAGGAGACATCCTGGCTGCCGCCTGATAATTACCAGGTTTCGCATCAAAACCAGCTCGCGATGCGAACCAGCCCGACTAACATTGGTTTGTGGTTGTTAAGTGCAGTGAGCGCGTTTGATTTTGGATATCTCACGCCCGACCAAGTGATCTATCGCCTTGGTAATACTCTCACCACGCTTGGCAGTCTTGAGAGACACGAGGGTCATCTCCTAAATTGGTACGATCTGAAGACGCTCAAACCGTTGGAGCCCAGATACGTGTCCGCGGTTGACAGCGGAAATCTTCTCAGTTGTCTATGGTCTCTGGAGCACGGGATCTGGGAGATGCTGGATCGTCCGCTCCTCCATGCTGGGTTTACCGACGGTCTTGTGGATTCCGTTGAGGTTCTGGCGCGTGAGTTGAAGGCGGAGCAACCCGGCAGCAAATATCCAGATCTGGAACGGATGATGGTTCTGTTGCATAGAGCCCCGACGCGTTTGATGGATCGTATACGTCTGCTGCGCGAGGCGCATTCCGTCGGGCTTAAACTCGCCGATCACCTGCGCGAAAATGCCGGATTTGTGACCGGCGCAGCCTATTGGGCAAGGCAGGTCGAGAGAATGACTTCGGCACGTCTCGATCTGATTGACCGATATCTTCTCTGGGTGGAGATCCTGGATGAGCAGCAAGAGTGGGTTGAGTCGTTGAGGAGCACTACCAAGGAGATCCACTCCGCCCTACAAGAAGCCCCCTCTCTCAGGGCGCTCGCCTCCGACGATTCCGACGTCGAACGGGCCATCGCCCTACTCACTAGCGTTCGGGAAGAACGCCCGCAAGAAGTTGAAAGATGGCAAAAACGGCTTGATGAGTCATTCTCGGATGCGAAGCGGTTAGCTGGCGAATTGTTCGCGCAGGTAGATGCGATTGGTGAGCAGACCCGCGCGCTATCTCGCGAGATCAACATGCGTTTCCTTTACGACCCGGAGCGAAGACTCTTCTCGATTGGATATAACCTCTCCAAGGGAAGGCTGGATAACTCGTTCTACGATCTATTAGCTAGTGAAGCCCGCCTGGGTAGTTTCGTTGCCATCGCCCGCGGCGATGTTCCCAATGAACATTGGCTCTCGATGCACCGCCCTTATGGCGCGATCAACGGCAGGATGGCACTCTTGAGTTGGACGGGTACGATGTTTGAGTATCTGATGCCGCTGCTCTTCCAACGCACGTTCTCGAATTCATTGCTCGACGCGGCGGCGAAGGAAGCCGTGAGGGTACAGATCGACTACGGCAGGAAGCGAAAGGTGCCGTGGGGAATCTCGGAATCCGCTTATGGAGATCTGGACCTGAACAAAACCTATCAATATCGGGCCTTCGGCGTTCCCGGGTTGGGTTTGAAGCGTGGTCTGGAAGAGGATCTCGTCATTGCACCCTATGCCACGCTGTTGGCGGTGAGCATCTCACCTGAAGAAGCCGCCTCCAACCTGCGCAGACTCTCCGCGGAAGGTTTGATGGCTGACTACGGCTTTTACGAATCTATTGACTTCAACCGCCAACGCGTACGGGAAGGTGAACGCGGGGTGATCATCAGGGCATATATGGCGCATCATCAGGGAATGAGCTTCCTTGCACTGACCAACCTGCTCCACGAAGGATCGATCCAACGCTGGTTCCATGCCGATCCACGGGTTCGAGCGGCAGAACCCTTGCTTTATGAGCGTATCCCTGTTTCACCGCCGGTGCACCACATCTCTACACGTGAAGGACCTCCGTCGCTGGTATCTGTATCCGAGATCGCTCCTTCTGTCAGCAAATTCAATACACCCCATACAGCAATGCCGAAAGTGGAGTTGCTCTCCAACGGCAGATACGCATTGATGGTGACGAACGCTGGTGGCGGGTACAGCCGCTGGGGCGATTTCGACTTGACGAGATGGCGAGCGGATACGACGACCGATTCTTGGGGAACATATTGCTACTTTAAGGACTTGGATAGCAACAAGGTTTGGTCCAACACCTATCATCCGGTGGATGAAGACTCCGAATCATATCAGGTGCGTTTCTCCGTAGATCGGGCGGTGTTCCACCGTTCGGATAATGGGATTGAGACCGAGACGGAGATTGTGGTCTCTCCGGAGGACGATGTTGAAATTCGGCGTGTCACGCTTATCAATCGCACCACCCGCACACACCATGTCGAAGTCACAAGCTACAACGAGCTTGCCATGGCTCCGCACACTGCAGACCGCCAGCACCCGGCATTCAGCAAATTATTTATCCAGACTGAAGCTGTCGAAACTCAACGCTCGCTGGTGGCTTCGCGCAGAGTGCGCGATGAAGATGATCCGCCCATTTTCGTCGCTCATCGTCTGACCTTCGATCGCGATGCCGAAGTGAGCATGCAGTATGAAACCGACCGTGAAATATTCATCGGGCGGGGGGGGACCAAGAACCATCCACAGGCGATGGGACGTACTTTGACCAACAGCGCCGGTTACGTATTAGATCCCATCCTGAGCCTGCGTCGGCTCGTGAGACTGCGACCGGGTCAGCGTTCCCAGTTTTCACTGATCCTTGGAGCGTCGGAGTCGCGCGCAGGTGTTTTGGCGCTCATGGAGAAATACGGGGAACCCTCTGCAGTCTCGCGGGCGATGGAATTAGCCTGGGTCTATTCTCAGCTTGAATTGAGGTTGCTGCGGATCCACCCCGATGATGCGCGCCGTTTCCAGCGCTTGGCGGCGCACATGCTCTACCCCAATGCGCAATTACGACCACCGCTCGAACGCATTCAAGGCAACCAAAAAGGCCAATCTTCGCTGTGGCCGTACGGCATCTCTGGCGATCATCCCGTCGTAGTTGTGAGCATCGGGGAGATGCTGGACATCAGCCTTGTCCGGCAGATGCTCCAAGCGCATACCTACTTGCGCCAGCACGGTCTGGTTGCTGACCTCGTTATCTTGAATGAGGAATCGAGTTCTTACGAGCAGCCGCTCAATGAGCTGATTGAGAGGTTGATCCAGGTCAATTCTATGTATACAGGTGTTGATCAACCCGGTGGCGTGTTCCTTCGCAGCGCGGACCAGATCCCCGAGGATGATTTGAAGCTCATTTTTGCCACGGCCTATGTCTCCCTCGTTGCCGCTCGCGGCCCTCTATCACAACAATTAGGGGCACCCTCTGAGAGTGTTGAACTTCCGGAGGAGATGCGAACGAAGCGGGTGACTGAGGAACCATCCGCGCGGCTTTCCTTCATGGATCTTCCTTACTTCAATAGCTTGGGGGGCTTCACACAGGATGGACGCGAGTATGTGATTTATCTGGGCCCGCAAACTCATACACCGACGCCCTGGGTGAATGTCATCGCCAATCGCCAGTTCGGCACGATGGTCAGCGAATCTGGGGTGGGTTTTACTTGGTGTGGCAACAGTCAACGGAATCGTCTCACCGAATGGTCTAATGATCCTGTTCTGGATCCCGCCTCGGATGCGATCTACATTCGAGATGATGAGAGCGGCGTGTTTTGGAATCCCACGGCCTTACCGATTCGGGAAAGACCAGCGTATCGGGCCAGACACGGCGCCGGCTACAGTGTTTTCGAGCATAACAGTCATGCAATCGAGCAGGAGTTGACGGTCTTCGTGCCTCAAGATGATGAGGGCGGGGAGCCTGTTCGCCTCCAGATTCTGAAGCTGCGAAACGATTCATCCAAGAAAAGGAAATTGTCCATCTTCTCTTATGTTGAATGGACCTTGGGCGAGGACCGGGAGACATCTCATATGCACGTTGTCACCGACTGGGAGGAGGGCGACCAGGTGTTGCTCGCTCGCAACGGCTATCACCCGGACTTCCCTGAGCAGGTGGCCTTTGCGGCGATGAGTCTGAATGCAGTTTCCTACACAGCCGATCGAGCGGAATTCCTCGGGCGTAATGGGACGATGGTGAAACCGGTAGGGCTGGCGCGCACTTCATTGGGGGGGCGTACGGGTGTGGGTTTGGATCCGTGCTCGGCGATCCAGGTTCAGATTGAGCTTGCACCGGAACAAGAGACGGAATTGGTTTGCATCCTCGGGCAAGCAAGTTCAAATGAGGAAGCCATCCGAATCGTGCGCACATACCGAGAGAATTTGGCGGTTCATGCATCCCTGGAGCGCACCCAGAGTTGGTGGGATGATATTCTGGGGACGATCCATGTAGAATCGCCCGAGCTATCAATGGATTTCCTATTTAACCGGTGGCTGCTGTATCAAAGCTTGAGCTGCCGCATCTGGGGGCGCTCTGCCTTCTACCAATCCGGGGGAGCGATTGGCTTTCGCGACCAGCTTCAGGACATGATGGCTTTCCTTTACACAATACCGAGTATTGCCCGAGAACATCTTTTGCTAGCTGCCAGCCGTCAGTTTCGGGAGGGAGATGTGCAGCACTGGTGGCACCCTCCAAGTGGCGCCGGAATCCGCTCCCGAATTTCGGATGATCTACTCTGGCTTCCCTATGTCACGGCGCAGTATGTCCGTGTCACGGGCGATGAAGCAGTTCTTTTGGAGAAAGTCCCATTCCTTGATGCCAGGCAGCTCGAGGATGATGAGCATGAAGCCTTTCTCATCCCCGATGCTACATTGGAGCAGGCTAGCCTATTCGAGCATTGCCGGCGAACGCTTGAACGGGGACTAACAGAAGGGCCGCATGGATTACCGCTTATCGGCACCGGGGATTGGAACGATGGGCTGAATCGGGTGGGGGTGAACGGCAGAGGGGAGAGCGTTTGGCTAGCATGGTTCCTGGTCGATGTGCTTCAGCGAATGGCCGACCTCGCCGATCGCCTAGGTGAGGACACTTTAAAGGTGCAATACTTGGAGAAGGCGCGGGTCCTGTCTGAGCGGATCGAGCGCGAGGCCTGGGACGGGGAGTGGTACATCCGCGCGACTTTCGATGATGGAACCCCACTCGGGTCATCTATTAACGATGAAGCGCGCATCGATTCGCTTCCGCAATCTTGGGCGTGGTTGAGCGGAGCGGCGGATAGTGAAAGAGCAAGCCGCGCCCTTGAATCAGCCTGGAGGCAGCTTGTACGCGAGGAGGATAAACTCGTCCTGCTTTTCACGCCTCCTTTCGATAAATCGCGCCGGAACCCCGGGTACATTAAGGGATACCCCCCGGGCGTTCGTGAGAACGGTGGCCAATATACGCATGGATCCCTGTGGCTCGCAATGGCGATGGCTCGCAAGGGAGACGGTGATCGGGCAGCACGCCTGCTGCGCCTGATGAATCCGATTGAGCTGACCAAGGAGTCCGAAAACGTATGGCGTTACAGAGTTGAGCCATATGTCGCTACAGCGGACGTATATGATCTACAGGGGCGCGTTGGACAAGGGGGATGGTCGTGGTACACAGGTTCGGCCGCGTGGATGTATCGCGCGTGGCTCGAAGAGATCTTTGGATTCCATCGTGAAGGCGAGCGGATCCATCTGGATCCAGTCATTCCCCGTTGGTGGGATGGGTTTACACTCACTTATCGTTATGGTGAGGCGGTTTACCTCATTGAAGTTCAGAACCCGGATCATGTCGAGCGAGGCGTCCGCTCGATTGAGATGGACGGTCGTATTTTGGAAGACGGCACTATCCTGCTCAAACGTGATCCCGTGAAGCACAGGATCCACCTCGTTTTGGGGGAGGAGGTCTCCTGAACAGAGTCTGAGCCCGATGAACGATCAACGGTTGGACATATAGGGTGAGATTTCACCTTGACAGTCTGGCGCGGAAATCAAGCCGTGGTATAATTTTAATCCGGCTTGAATGGCGCTGGGGGATACCTTTTGTATGCCTATTCTTTCAACCCGAACGGATGGAGGAATGGACACAGCGTCTGTCCTTTATACTGCTTGCAACATCTCCCAATCGATAAAACTTCTTATTGAAGCTATTGAGAAATATGGCTATTCCCTTTGGTCATTACGCGGTGATCCAGCAGCGCTGCATTTTTCTCCTATGACAAGCGCATTGCGTGTGTCGATTCTCTCTAAACCACGTGATCCCCAGCTCGAACCCCCGATTGAGAGTATCGTTGGAACTGCTCACCTGGTTTCTGTTTCCCCAATCCGAAGCCGAATAACATTTATTTGTGATAATCTCATGGGAGAAGCTCTAGATCAAAAAAACAGAGCGCCACTTTTTGATTTTTATGAATTCTTCACCAATTTTGTTGAACTGAAGGGTGTCGTCCTGGCAGATGCCGAGACGGGTGGGAAAACGAGAGTATTTGGTGAGATGAACGACACCGGCCCGCTTCTGGCATAGTATATATACAAGTTGTAAGAAAGAGCCGATTCGACGATCGGCTCTTTTTTATTTGGAGTGATCAAGAGTTTTCAGAACTGGAATTTACTCCGATGCTTCAATGGTATCGTAGATTCTTCTACATGAAGTGTGGGTGATTGAACCCTCCATGCTCCTCGATTACCTGACAAAGCGAGATTGGCATCCTTGGATACCAGCTATTCCCCTAACTAGATATCATGCCCGATGCAAAACACCCTATCCGAAGCCGTGAATTTAGACGATACGGAGTAGTGGAAATGGAATAAAAGAAAATGAAACTCAAACTCACCTTCAGAGGGCAATTCAGTCGCCTTTTCTGCCCCGTTTCGCAATCCTTTCAATCGTGGGTCTTTAAATGGATCCCGAACGACCCAGTGCCTCCGCCGCGATAAGCAACGAGCATTCTCGACAATTGCGTTAATGCGATAAGGCTGGCAATCAGAATAAATATTTCAGGATCAGCTTTGAATAATGGGGAGCTTTGAAATTATCCCTGTGTTGTCTGTGGGCGAAAGCCGACTTCCTTGGCGAGCGAGATCAACCACAGGGACCAAGCATCGGGGGGCAATGTGAGATCTTACAAGATTTTTAGTTTGATCCTGTTAGGGTGTATACATCACCCCGTTTGTGCTTTGCAGATATGCCCATTCTGAATACGGTAAAGTTGTGAGAAGGTTCTGGAGCAAGGGATCGATCGAATTGAGCGCCGCGTTACGGCAGCGCGTCGTCACCTCGCCCGACGAGTACAGGCAATAGGAATCGGTGGACGTATAGAATGGGGACCCGCTCGACCTATCGAAATAGAGCAATGTCGCTCCTTCTGGATAATCGTTCATAGGTGGGATGACAAACACACCTGGCTTTGCAATAAGCCACACGGCGACAAAGAGGAGAAGAAGAAAAAGAAGAACTGATTTCGCCACTGTGCACCTCTTATAATGGTCATCTGTATCGTACGGTTATTTATTTAGATTATGCAATCACCTTCAAGTTCTATCCGTGATCTACATGACCTAACTGACTCAGGGTTCTATGGATGGAAGGTCGGTGCATGGACCGTTGATATTGGCGTTTGCCCCCTCGACCCAACCTTCGATATTCTGGCCAATATTACCTACGCTCAGGTCAATCCGCAGCCAGCCATCCGCCGACTTTCCAATCACCATGGCGTAGTCCGCCGGCGAGATCAAATAAAGCACTTCAGCGTCGGGCAGCGGTTGCGCAAGGAGCGGCGCCTCGGTCATAAACATGTTGAAACATATACCCGGTGGAGGGCCGACGACGATGGGGAGGGAATCACAACCACCTTCGAACTCGATGGCTGGTCCCTCTTGAATCCAGCGGTTATGGAAGACGCCGATGTTCGCCGCTTGCGCGTACCCCGGGTCGAAACCAATCCACCCATCCGCGGTGCGCGCGGTTGCATAGAGTGACATTCCAGCCGATACGTCGCTGAAGGGTTCTGCTTGCAGACTCGGCCGGTTGTATGCGCTTACGACACTTGAAGCGGAAACCATGCATCTTTCTACTGGCGCCATGCTCGTGTATGGTGTTACTAGCGGCTCAATCTCTTGCCAGGTCTTTCCGCCGTCGGCGGTCTGTACGAGCGCTATCTCATCACCTGCGCGGGCGACCGCCCACCCATGATCAGGATTGATGAAGCTGAATTGACCTTCCCAACTCACGAGCTTGACTCGCTCCCACGTCAAACCAGAGTTCAGAGTTCTAAAAAACTCCTTCCCAAAGGCCCAGCCGAACCCATCCGCCTGCATCGAAAGCTCGCCGCCGGGGAAGATGCTCGTCTGCCAGGTGGAGCCGCTGTCCTCAGTCGAGTATAAGAAGTGTATAAACTCTTCTACACCAGTTGGGTAACAGGAAACAACCAGCATCCCGCGCTCTTGAGAGAGAATGTTAGGAGAACTGGTTCTGCACAGTACGGATTGATCAAAGAGATCGGGTGTGTCCACAGGAGGTGGAAGAGTGAGCCGGTCCCAAATAACACCTCCATCGTTTGTCACTTCGAGGAAAACGCCCCCAGCAAGTTCGAATGGGCATTGGCTGGTCATCCAACCATGCTGATCATCGAGGAAAGTGATTCCCGTGTGGTGGCACGTTGTCACGCTATCCGGGGGTTCAGCCAGGACTTCCCAGGTGCTGCCGCTGTTCTCCGACCGCAGTAAGTAGTATAAATGGTGCCCCATTCCCACGACACCCTCAACGAAAATCCAGCACGATTGAGTGTCGACAAACAACACGCTTGGAGGTGATTCGTTGATCTCCAGTCTTTTGTCGAGCTCGCCTCGCGTCCAGCTTGTCCCCCCATTCTCGGTACGCCATATGCTCACAGGACCTTCGCCGCCATAAAACTCGGCTGGATAAAACAGAACCCAGGCTTGATCGAGGTTGAGGAAGGATCCTACAGCGGCTTTGCGCGCGGGGACTGTGGACTTACTGGGTTCAGGCGGAGTGACGTCTGCCCAGGTCTCGCCGCCATCCAATGTGCGCAGGACATGGTCACCCGGATCTTGGTCGCCGCCGATCGCCCATCCACCAAGCTCCGTGATCATGTGGATGGACGTGATTGTCACCGGTTCACCGACAGGGAGCGGCGGGATGGGCGTCACGTTTTCTGGAATTGGTACGGTTGGTGTATCAGGAACAGGCTCGGGGGGCGTGGGGGAAGGCGTACTGGTTTGAGCGCTCTCTATCACCGAAATGCCTTCCGCTGTCGGGGATGGGGTATCCGCTGGAAGTGTGGCCTCAGACGGTCCGCAGGCTGATATGAGAAGCAGGAAAACTAGAAGTAGGATAAATCTATAGCTGGTTTTCATCGTCCGTTCCTCTCTCAATTTCCAGCAGCGATAACATTTAGAGACATTCTGGCCCTCTAGACTCATGATATCACCCATTATGAGGAAAAACATACTGGAGGTCTGGCGCTGCCGCATCCTTTGATCTCTAGCTACCCGAATTCTAGAAAAGAACGCAGACAGGGGTAAATATGGCTACGCGATCTCTCTCCTGCTGAGAGTGGTTACCAGTAAAACCGGATTTGCAAATGAATACCGATGGTTTGCAGTTACGAGGAGCAGAGCTTGATGAAGCCTGATTTTCTTGCCATCCTGTACTTTCATAGTGTGTCTGGGTACTCTTGCTCTAATCTTTCGAGTTTTCACAGTGCAACATCTTGAGATAGAATTGCACCGTAGGAATTTTCTATTTTGCTCCGCGGGATAGGATTAAAAAGCGAAGATTAAGGAGAACGATATGCCTGGAGTCATATGTCCAATTCGCGGCGGACCCAGCAGCCAACCAACGATCAAACGCGCGATCGCCCTTGCCAAGGAAAAAAATCTGGATTTGCATTTCTTATATGTAGTAAATCTGGATTTTCTGGCATACACAGAGAGCAGTCGCGTCCGACATATTTCTGAGGAAATGCACGAGATGGGTGAGTTCATCTTACTCGCTGCGCAGGAAGCTGCAAGAGCGGATGGAATCTCTGCGGAAGCTGACGTTCGTCATGGAGAAGTAGGCGAGGAAATCGTTGGGTTGGCGCAGGAACTTGAGGCGGACTTTATCATCATGGGGCGTCCACTCGGGGAGCAGGAGGGGGATGTGTTCTCTATCGATCGGCTGGAGCGGTTCATCGAACGGATTGAGAGTGAATGCGGTGCAAAAGTTGTCCTGGAAGATGAGGTTGAAGGATGAATGCGACGTTTCGCCACTTTACGCTGGCTTTCCTTCTTGTTTTCATCATTCTTGGACTTATCTTACCAGGAGAAGGCATCCAGGCTCAGGAGATAGATCCGGCTGTCCTTATCGTCGGCATCGTGAAGGATCAACAGAATCAGCCCGTTGTAGATGCGAGGGTCGTGCTGGCGGTAGACGGCGAAAATGATCCGGTAGCGGAGACAATAACCCAGGAGGACGGACGATATGCTCTTGTCCTCCCCAGGGTGTTCCCAGATACCCTTTCGGTGTACATCGAACGGTCACATTTTCAGGAGTATTCGCTGCAATTGAATCTAAACGAGATTCGGGAGTTAGGTGCCGGTGAAACAATCGTAATGCAGGATGTTACATTGCAGCGTCAAATCAGTCCGGCGTTCTGGATAGCGACTCTGGTTTTCTTATTGGTCCTGGCGCTGATTGCAACCGGTATCATCCATAATACACTCGCCGCTCTCGTGGGTATTACGGTCCTTTTTGGGGTCAGCTATCTGGGCCCCATCCTATCTGATGGCCTTTTCATTTTTGACTTCGCCAGTTCGATGCGATATATCGACTGGAACGTGATTTTCCTGATCATGGGTATGATGATCGTAATCGCGGTTGTCGAAAATACCGGGATTTTCCAATGGTTGACATTCTTCGCTTATCGCGTCTCGGGCGGACGCACCTGGCTTCTGCTGCCAATCCTTATGTTGATCACAGGCATAGCGTCCGCTTTTCTCGATAATGTGACAACCATGCTTTTAATGACCCCGATCACAGTCCAGATCTCTCTAGCGCTGGGCATTAATCCACTGGCACTGCTCATTCCAGAGGTCATGGCTTCAAACGTGATCGGAGTGAGCACTCTGGTCGGGACGCCGACCAACATCCTGATCGGATCGTTTGGGGATATCTCCTTCAACGATTTCCTTGTAAATCTGACGCCGGGCGTCTTAATGGCTTTCGCCGGTTTGTTAGTTTATAGTTTTCTTGTCTATCGACGCGAGTTGGTGGTTGCGCACGATGCCTCCCCACTCTTGATGGATAAGCTGGCTGAGCGGGGGCAGATCACTGAGCGCGAACAGCTCAGGAAAGCGGCTATCGTATTCGCCGGTATGCTCATCCTGTTCGTTATTGGAGAGCAATTCCACATGTTGCCAGCCGTAACCGCCTTGATGGGCGCAACCGTATTGTTAATCTGGATCAAACCAGACATCGAGGAGATGATTGAAGCAGTCGATTGGACGACTCTGGTGTTCTTCATGTCCTTATTCATCGTCGTCGGTGGGATTCAAGAGGTCGGCTTAATCAGTATGATCGCGGATTTAATCGGCCGGATGGTCGGCGATAGCTTGCTGCTGACCATGCTGGCGGTCACCTGGTTCAGCGCAATACTTTCGATGGTCATCGCCAACATCCCCTTCACCGCGGCCATGCTGCCGGTCATTGCTTTTCTCACTGCAACGGTTCCTGGCGCTGACAGCAAAGTGCTCTTTTTCTGTCTCTCTGTAGGAGCGGCGATGGGCGGGAATGGCTCGCTGATTGGCGCATCCGCGAACATGGTCACCGCTGGTATCTCCGAGGCGGCAGGTTATCCGATAACCTATTCGTACTTCATTAAGAAGGGGTTCCCAGCGCTGCTTATCACCACATCTCTCGCCTTGGTGTGGTTGCTGATCCGATTCCTGTAATTGGGACCTCGTCGCCCGGGTGTTTACAGCGGGTTAACGGGTCGATATTACAGCAGGGCAACGGCATCCGGCGCCCGTGGTTCTGGGCAGGTGAGATGTGCCCCAGCCGGGTGCCCCCTTTCTATTGGGGAACGCGGGCCGACACATGGAGCGGCTCCAACGTGAAATGAGATTTGATAGGTGAACCTATATGAATCGCAATCATCAGGTGGCTATTCTGATGGTTGGACGCCCGTTCCAGAAATCGGAGAGAGCCTTCCAACTGGAAGGCTCTCTTAACCTAGCGATTATCTCGAATGTCAGTCACATTCACAATAGGGAGCTCCTGCACGGGTGATAGGTTGTTTCCAAATTCCCCCCGCAGCTTCACATTGTTCTTGAGTCTTTATTTCGGAACTGCACATAGGAGCTAGAGGCAGCCCCTCCTCCGGAGCGTTCCACATCGGCACACCGCTGGTGTCGCCTTGCGGTTCCACACCATCCTGCAGCACCCAACAGAGTTCGACCGGGTTGTCGGGGTTTTCAATCACCCACCATTCATGCCGCAGATCCTGTGCGTAGATGGAGGACTCTTCCCCTGTTAGGAAGTAACCGCGAATTTCAGACTGCGGTCGAGGTCCGAAGCGACAAATGAGATCTTCAATAGCTTTTGCGAATGGCTGAAAAGGAGACAGTGGACATGTCCCTTCGAAATTTGTGGAGAAGGAGAGCGTCTCGGATAAAGGACCGTGCGTGCTGTCCTGGATTGCAGCCATGCGCCAGTAGTAAGTTGTGCAGTCGCTAAGGGCTCCCGTGATAATGTTTGTGCCCGGGATATAGAATTCCCCTAACTCGTTGATTCCGCTGAAGTCGGGGACGGTCTGCAGGTCGGCGAAGTAGCCGTCCGGCAGGCATCCCATGGAACTATGGCTGTAATGCAGCCATGCATATTCTTCAGTGACGGTCGCTCCATTCGCTGGTGAAAGCAGCTCCGGCGCACCAGTCTCACTGATTGAAGCGCATTCGGGACCTGTGAAAAAGGTTTGCTTGGGACTGAAGGGTCCGGTAGATATGCCGATCCAACCAGCTACCTGCCACCAATACTGTGTAGCGGGTTCCAGGGGCACACCGGGGCTCCAGGATGTCGCCGGCGTGCCGGTACCGCCAAAAAGGCTGGTGTCGGACATGTCAAAAACGTCGGAGAGGTGGATGGCATAGCTTCCGGGCTCGCAGCTGCCGGGATAATTCCACTGCAGCGACGGTGTGAGTGTGTTGACGATACCGTAATGGGCAGGCGCCACTGGATCGGGTGCAACTAAATCCCCAAGAGCGCAAGGGACACCAGGGCATGCCCCGGCGACATTGATGCTGAAACTTACCGGGTCGGACCAAGGTCCATCCGTACCTCCGTCGATGGCGGCAACACGCCAATACCAGGTTAAGCAATTACCCAGGGATGTGCCTGCTGGTGGATTCCAGAGCATCTCTGGGTTTTCATCCATCATGTCCAACCCTATTGTTGTGAAGGCAAGGTTGCTGGATGCCTGCAGATGGTAACCTGCCGGGGCGCAGGAGCTATCAGGGTAGGTCCATTGGTAAGAGGGGGCGTCAAGCATGAATTCATACCCTTCTGATGGGAAGAGCGGGGTAGGGGCAATAAGCGTTGAAAGCTCGCATATCGGTTTGGCGTTGAAGGACCAGATATCGGACCATGGTCCCTCGGTTGCGCCAACCGTAGCCCGCACACGCCAGTAATAGGTTGTTCCGGGGACCAGGGGAATCGGCCAGCCAAATGAATTTGGCATGGTCGTGGTCGCGCCGAGCATCGTTCCGCTGAAGTCGCTCGCGGTGTTGACTTCGGCTCTGTACCCTTCTGGTTCGCAGGTGGCATCGGGATAAGCCCATAATAGATGAGAGGTGTAAAGCACGAAGTTTCCCCCATTATTTGGTTTGGTCAATAGCGGTGCGACGAGAGTTGCGGGATTGCAGTAGGCAGGTGTCACTCCACCACCACATGCCCCCAGGAAAAGAGCGGAGAGTAGTAGGGCGAGACTTAGGATGAGATTGCGACGCATGGTGGGGCCTCCTTCAGGTACCTCTTGATTTTCATACGGGTGGTCATTTCAGATACTGTGGCTTGTATGCGGTATCTATCCCTGAAACGAAGATCGTACGTTGTTTGTGACAGTCCTCACAAAATGAGCACGTATTTTGCGGGCAAACGAATTTCACGGCAAGTGGAAAATATATTCCTTAGAGGTATTCTATTTATTGCATTTTTTGAATGGCAGTCTATTTGGAGCGGAGGTTTGTTCCTCATCGGAAGCTTCACGACAAGGAGATGTCGGGATCGGATTTTTGCATTGGCATGAAATCTGCACCCTGACCCATTAAGAAACCCAGACCTGAGGGGATGTACCTCTGGAGTGCAAAAGGAGTTAGGCATAATAATAGAAGGCCCGATGTGTAATATGTGAGGTTTGACATGGAATTTGCAGGGACAACCAAACAGCAAGAATCTGCTTTAGAATTCGACCGGATGCCTACCAGGCGGATCCTTCTCGTCGAGGACGAGGAAGCCAATATCGCCGTCGTGTGTAATATTCTGGAGATCATGCTCGATCAGGATGAAGTGCTTGTCGCCCGTGACGGGCATGAGGGCATTAAGCTGGCGTATGAGCACGACCCCGAAATCATCTTGATGGACTTGAGCCTGCCCAAGCTGGACGGTTGGGAGGTAGCGCGCTCACTTAAGAGCAACTCGCGGTTCAAGAATGTTCCGATACTGGCGCTTACTGCTCATGCCATGGTCGGCGACCGCGAAAAGGCACTTGAAGCTGGCTGTGACGATTATTACGCCAAGCCTTTCGAGGTTGACGAGTTCATATATTTCATGCGACCATATCTGACCGCGAGGTAATCCCGCCCGCGGCCAGAGGAGATGCATGAGATTATTGAAGACCTGGTGGATTATCTTCAAGAGCGCCGGGTCAGCCAAGAAGTCCGGTCGTCAGGGGGATCAAATCTTCCGGTACTTTGTCCTAGAGACGTTAAGCAAATTGGGATTTTTCGAATTCTTAAAGCAGCCGAGAGCATACGGCGAAATCCTGGCTGAATTCGATTTCTACGATAGCGAGTATACACAGGAAGTCTTCAATACCCTACTGCATGACTCGAACAACATACTCGTTCAAAACAGTGGAGCCTACGCGTTGAATCGAGAAGTCCCCCTACCTTCGCTTGAGAGCATCCTGTCTAGAACGGATCCCAGGGTGCGAGTCGCTTCGCGGATAGCGGAGCCGCTGTCCCATCTTATCCTTGATCGATTGCGGGATAAAAACCTCGGTGTGACAGAGGTGTTTGAGCGCGACGATTATCGCGTTGTAAATATGTTTGATGATGTTCTGGACGCTAGGATATACTCCGCGGTTCGAGAGGCATGTTTCGCATATCTCACAAGCAAGGAAAGGATGTGGTTGCGAGGTAAGGAATTGATCGAGATAGGTTGTGGAAGCGGTCGGGAAACCGCGGAAATATGGCTGCACCTCGGTGGTGATATCTCGATCACAGCAGTGGATCCTGTGCCAAGGATGTTGAAATTGGCTCGAAACAATTTCATGGGTTTGCTGAAGGAATTGGCCCCAACGCATCCGCCTGTAACGGATAAGAACATGCCAGTTTTCGAAGAAGGCAGTGCCACCCGGCTCCCCTTTGACGATAACAGCTTCGATGCCAGCTATTGGGCGTTTATGCTGCACTGGAGCGCTGATCCTAAGAAGGCGATCCGTGAAGCCGTGAGGGTGGTCCGCCCGGGAGGGTTGATCTTTGGATCCCAGATCCTCAGACCTTATGTAAATCAATACTTGAATCTCGTCGTAAGAAGCAGCAGGAACTCCTACGGCTTCTTCTGGCGCGAAGATTATGTAAAGTGGTTTGCAGAAGAGGGTCTCGAAATCGATATAGCCACGCCGGCTGGCATAATTCGTGTAACTAACAAGGCGTGAGGGGACATCCATGCAATCAAGTTGTGGATAGGAATTCTTAGAGAGTAGTCATCAGGAAAGACCATGAAATTAATGAATCCGTTCAGAACCCAATCCCCATATGAGGAAATTGAAACTGCCCGCCGCGGGCGTATGGTGATCGCAGTTTGTAATGCGGGTATTCTTTTCAGCATTCCTTTAATTGTCGTATCGACGATCGTGATGCTTCCACAATTTTCTCCCTCCATGGCGCTTGTCTATGGATTGTGTGTGGGGATTATTCCAGTTAACTATTTAGCGAAGCGGATCGCGATTTCGGGAAAGCCCGATTTCGGGAGTTACGTCTTCGTTATTTATTTTCTCATCCTATTGGCGATCAATAGTGTTGTATTGGATGGCATCTACCTGATGCTTGTTCCTGGTTACCTCCTTCTCCTTGTGGTTACTGGTATGATCCTCCCCCCAGCCCGAGGCTATAGCATGGCTATGCTCGCTTCGTCCATGTATTTAGTCGTAACCATTGTTTTATCGTATGTTGAATCCCCTGTGCGATTACCCATATCGGCGATCGAATTGTTGGTTACTTTTCTTGGAGTATTGACGTTCATCTTTGTGGTTTTTATCAACCAGCTCACAACGCAGGATCTGCGTAAAGCGCTTGATAATGCGACGTATGATCTTGTTGAAATGAATAAGAAATTGGAACTGGCTAGCGAGAGGAAATCCCAATTCACTGCCCGCACCAGCCACGAACTGAGAACACCATTGAGCGCGATCATCGTCTTCAGCGACCTGGCGTTGAGGGATGCGTATGGACCGTTGAATGGAAAACTTCGGCATGCATTGGAACACGTGTCCAATAGCGCCAAACACCTGAAGACGATTATCAATGACATTCTGGACCTATCCAAGATCGAAGCTGGTGAGATGGAAATCTTTGAGGAACCTTTTGAGTTGATGGACCTTGTCCATACACTCGAGAGCTCTTGCCTACAAATAGCCGAGGAGAAGAACCTCAGCAGCAGTGTTTGGGTATCACCGGAGATGCCAGAACGATTGATCGGTGATGATGATCGCCTGACACAAGTTTTACTGAACTTAACCGGGAACGCGATCAAGTTCACTGAAGAGGGCGAGGTGGAGGTACGTATCGAGCCGTATGGGAAATCGGAATGGCGCATGATTGTACGCGATACGGGTCCGGGTATTCCCGAAGACCAGTTCGCGACTGTATTCAAAGCTTACCGCCAACTCGACAGAACCGCCTCCCCCTCGAAAGTGAAAGGGACCGGGTTGGGATTGGCCATCGCATCGAACTTGGTCCATATGATGGGCGGAGATATCGAGGTGGAGAGCGAGTTAGGTGTGGGCAGCACTTTTACAGTAATCCTGCCGCTCCGGCTGCCCGAGCCGAGTGGAGAGGAAGTCGAAAAAGTTCTTGCCTGATAAAGAAGAGTCGCAGTTGGTCGCGATATCCTGCTCAAACTCATTGACTGCTTCAACGGAAAATTGGATGGCTCCACGGGAGGCTTAATCAAACCCAAGCCCCCGTGTTTCGTCTCTAAATTCAAATCCCAAATTAGAAATCGGTATCATAAGGTTTTTGAAGGACTGCGAGAGTTCCCAGCGGAAAGGGATTCGGGCTCTTGCCAACTTGATTTTGCCACCTGCTCTGTTATGATTCACCCCTTATGCCGAAGGCTCTATCCAATATTCCTCGCTGGCAGCAAACGCTCATTGTCCTTTTCTTTTCCCAGATGGCGACGGCGGTCGGTTTCTCCAGCATTTTCCCCTTCCTACCTCTCTATGTGAAGGGTCTTGGATCTTCGAGCGGGATGAGTGTCGAGCTCTTGTCTGGCCTGGTTTTCTCCGCTCAAGCGTTCACGATGATGCTCGCCTCCCCCGTGTGGGGTTGGCTTGCGGATCGCTATGGGCGCAAGCTTATGGTTGTTCGCGCCAGCTTTGGTGGCTCGATCGTTCTATTGCTGATGGCGTTTGCTCAATCTGCAGAACAGTTGGTCGCTCTCCGAGCTTTACAAGGTTTGGTCAGTGGGACCGTCGCCGCCAATTCTGCTTTGCTGGCTTCACAAGTTCCAAGAGAACGTATGGGTTACGCTATGGGCATGCTTCAGGTAGGGCTCGGGGCTGGTGTTGCCTTTGGGCCTCTCCTCGGTGGGATCGTCGCGGATACCTTTGGCTACGCTTCTGCTTTCTATGTAACAGCGGCGATGCTCTTTCTGGCCGGTGTGGTGGTGTTCATCGGCGTAAAGGAGGATTTTCACCCCGAAATTTCGGGAGAGAGAAGGGGACGGAGTGTCCTCGCTTATTGGGGTCAGCTCCTTAACTCTCCTGGAGTAAAAATTTCTTACAGCCTGCGCTTCCTTACGCAATTGGCTCGAAACATGCTCGCCCCGATTATGCCGCTTTTTGTGGTGGAACTCATGGCCGATGCGGGGCGGGTGAACAGCTTCACCGGGCTCTTAATCGGTGCCCGCGCAGCAGCTACCACAGTAAGCGCTATGTTCTTAGGTCGCTTCGCCGACCGTGTTGGGCATCGGAAAGTGGCTGCCGTCAGCGCGATATCAGCTGGGATATTCTATATTCCCCAGAGTCTGGTCACATCAGAGTGGCAGCTTCTAATCCTAACAATCCTGGTCGGTGTGGCGCTTGGAGGCGTCATCCCAACCTTGAGCGCAATCCTGGCGCGTTATACGGAAAGCGGCGCAGAAGGAGCTGTATTTGGTTTGGACACTTCAATACGATCCGGTGCGAGCTCGGTTGCACCGCTCCTTGGATCGTGGATCGCGCTATCCTGGGATTTGAGGGGGACCTTCGTTGTGACCGGGCTTGTCCTCCTGGCTACAGGTTTGGTTGCCCGGTTATTCCTTCCAGAACCCACGCATCCGCGGAAACCTTCCATCCCCAGACCCCATCCTTCGAATTTGTAGCATCGCCGATTATGCAGTCCAACCACCAATGGGTTCTACCGACGAGCGCGTAATCCTATAGGCGATCGAGATCTGATAGACGGTGCATACCCCGGGTGCGACGCATTCATGGATGAATCTTTAACTGCGTTTGCCTGGCATCGATCATCATGCATGCAACTTTCAACGTCGTGAAGGTATATTATCCTTCAAGGGTGCAAGACGAACGGAGTGACAAGAATTTCA
>Ga0315553_10000554_pt1 | contig 32768 bp, 31 predicted proteins | sample SalMarSW160140MG_FD_203099 | JGI IMG/M metagenome (GOLD analysis project Ga0315553, IMG submission 203099) | Salt marsh sediment microbial communities from the Plum Island Ecosystem LTER, Massachusetts, United States - Salt Marsh Sediment SW1601-40 ... | reverse complement strand
CGTGCCTTCTATCCTGTAGTAGTGATAGTTCCTGATTCGTCTTTCGAAGCGCTCGAGGAACTCCTGCTCCAGGCGCAGCAGGCGGCGGCGGGTCAATGGATTGTGGGACAGCAGAAGGCGTTTCTGCAGCTCCCTGTCCTCGATCTCGATTTCTGCATAGGGGAGATCGAGCCGTTCGATGGCCGTGTAGAAATGAAGCACGAAGGACCTGCGGAACAGGGACAGGGTTTCCGGATCCAGGTTTCTGTCGAAGAGGTCTGAGAACAGCAGGATCGTACCGGGTTTGTAGCGGCTGCCTACGGTTTTCAGCACCGAAACCAGATCGGTTCGCTCTGAGAAGTCGAGGCCATCGAGGAAACCGAGAACCCTGGAGATGTTTTTCTGGTCTTTCACGTTCATGCAGGTTTCCAGCACGCGATAGTTGAAAGCGACCAGGTTGATCGTGAAATGCAGCTTCAGGAAGATATAGGCGATCGAGGCGATGAAGGTCCTGTAGTAGTCCAGATCGAAGATGTTTAGAGAAGCGGAGGTGTCGACAAGCAGGTAGAAACGCTCATTTTCCTCTTCGAAGAACTCTTTTATGTAGAAGCGATCGCTTCGCCCGTAGAGTTTCCAGTCGATCTGGCGAAGATCGTCGAAAGGCTGATATTCCCTCAGATTCTTCAAGTCGTAGGAGGTCCCCTTCTTCTTGAAGATCGGATTCTCGCTTTTCACGTACACGGGGTATTTTGCCCGGATACTCTTTTTGGAGAACAGGCGGCTGACGGCCTCGCATTCCTTGTCTATCGATATCATGCTCTCGGCTTGTACCTCTTCTCCATATCCTGCATCACGGTTTGCAGAAGCTTCCCGATCTCCACGTTTTGCGCCTCGGCGTCGAAGTTGAGGATGATGCGGTGATTCAACACGTCGTAGGCCAGTTCCTCGATATCTTCGAAGGAGACGTTGATCCGGTTCTCCAGCAGAGCCTTCCATTTGGCGGCGCGCAGGAGATAGATGCCGGCCCGCGGGGAAGCGCCGTAGAGCACGAACTGTTTGACCGCCGGGATGTTGGAATGGATCGGGTGGGTCGAGACGACCAGGCGGCTGATGTAGTTCTTGATGTCGTCTATAACGATCACTTCCTCTTCCAGCGCTGTCAGCTCCTGCCACACGCCGGCGGATTTTTCCTTCCCGGGGTGGACGATTCGATCGGGGAACTCATTTGTATTGACGATCTGCTTGAGCTGAAGAAAATCCGGGTAGTGGAAGTACAGCTTCATGAGGAATCTGTCTATCTGCGCTTCCGGAAGAGGATAGGTACCCTCCAGCTCTATCGGATTCTGGGTGGCGATGACCATGAAGGGTGAAGGCAGGGCGTATTCTTTGCCCAGGAAGGTGATCCGTTTTTCCTCCATCGCCTCGAGGAATGCGGATTGGGTCTTTGGGGTTGCCCGGTTGATCTCGTCGCCCAGTACGATATTGGTGAAGATCGGGCCTTTGTAGAACTCGAACGAACGAGCACCGGCTTCTGACTGTTGCAGTATGTTCGAGCCGATGATATCCAGGGGCATCAGGTCGGGGGTGAACTGGATCCGGGAGTAGGCCAGGTCCAGCAATTCGGCGAAGGCCTTGACCATGCTCGTCTTGCCGACTCCCGGCGGGCCTTCCAGGAGTATGTTCCCGCCGATCATCAGAGATATGAACAATCGCTTTACGATTTCAGCGCAGCCCACGATCCGTGTGTTCAAGAAGCCGGAAAAGTCATTGTAGAAGTGGAGGAGCTGATTCATTTTGGATTCCAGCATGAACTTATACTCCTTTGCGCGAGTTTCATACGTACCCTCCAGTACAGTAGGAGAAGAACGACGAAGTTGCCAACCCCAACGGCATAGACCGCTGCCGCCTGCAGATGCAGGGACAGATGATTCAGGCCGAGGTGATACAAAAAACCGATCAAAAAATACAGGCCTACCCTGAGGGTGCTTCCGGACAGGAAGGCGAGTGCGTAGAACAGTGCGGTATTGAGATGGATCGGGTAGGAGTACAGCAGCCTTCTGTAGATCGAGCTGGTCGGAAAGTTGAGGAAGTACAGCAGGTTCTCCGTGACGGCGAAAGCTGCGATGCAGAGCACGGGCAGCAGTACAGCCGCGCTCCGCCCGCCGTCGCCGCCTGCTTCGTGAAAAGCGGGGATCTTGTTCCAGCTCCTGGATCGGAGGGCAAGCGCCCCGCCGACGAACAGGATGATCTTGACGGCTTCCTCGAAAAGGACATTGACGGGCATGGGGAGCCGGCCGAGTGACTCGAGTAGACGAACCAGGAAAAACAGGGCCACCCCCGCAGGTGCGGACAGGATCACCGTGACAAGTGCGGATTTGTGCTCGAAGCCTTCAAAAACGTTCATCCAGCAATTCCAGGTATCGTTCGCGTATCGTGTCGAACAGGGGATCAAAGGTTATACTCAGGTAGCCGATTCTATCGAAATCCGAAAAGACAGCTCCTAAGAACTCCTGGCTGCTGCCTTCAGCCACGTTCGTGGATGGATACAGCTCCTTGCCTCCCGCGGCGGACAGCGCTTCAGTTACGGTGGTGTACTCCCCGATGGGCGATTCTCTGAAGGTCCGTCCCGCATCACCGGATCCCGCCTCCGCGCCGCTGCCCTCTCTGGAGGACGCACCGACCTCTTCCCCCGGCATCCCCGAGGTTTTCTCCGCAGCCGTATCCGCTTCCGATCCCGGGATCCGGTATCCCCACTCCGTCTGCCCCTCCTGCGGGTCGCTGTCCTCTCTCAGATCTTCAGGGCCCAGGCGCTGGATTCTGTCCTTTGCCGGCATCGGCTCGTCGGCCAGCAGCTCCTCCAGCGCCTCCTCCTCCGCGGTTTTGCCGATCTCCCGTTCACCGGTTTCCCCCCCGGGATTTGGTTGGAGTTTTTCAGCGGCTGCGGAGGCATCTTCGCTGTCTTCGACGGGCAGCTCGGCGACCGCCTCTTCCAAGGCGCTGCGTTCCATCAGCCTGTTCTTGATTTCCCGGGCCGATAGGGAAACGGTGATATCCTGAAGCATGAAAAAAGAGGTAGCCTGCAGCAGAACGAACAGGAGCAGGCAGATACCGATCAGGTAGATATTGCCCCGGAACAGGCGAAAGGGAAACGGGTTTTCAGTTTTTCGGCGTTCGAGATAAGTCTGGACCCGCTGCCTCATGAAGCTGCGATGCTCTACGGACGGAGTATGCAGATACGACTCTATCAGGCAGTGTTCATCGAGAAAGCGCACAACTCGAGCCAGCGTGCTTCTTTCGGCACCGAGCAGCAGGAAGAAGGGAAGCAGGGAGAGATTGCAGAACAGGAGAAGATGAAAAACGAACAGAGATGAGTCGGAGAGGATCACCACCGTCAGTAGCAGCAGATACACGGCCAGGTTGACGAGGAAATAGGCGATGAGTCGGTTGATCAGCCGGTTACGCAGATACCGTTTCAGGAAGTGATCCAGGGTGGAGCGAAGCAGCTGTTCATCCACGGGTCTTCAAGCTCCCGCGGTACAGCCAATACAGTCCTGCCAGGATTGTAAGGGACAGTGAAAACAGAACGTTTTGCCTCATAAAGACGAAAACCCAGAGCAGCGGCACGGCCAGGGTGGCAAGAAGGCGGAGGATCGAGGCTGCCGGTCCGGATATGTGGTTGTCGATGATCGATGATATCAGGAAACAAAGGGCAAGGGCCAGGGCCAAGCGGGCCACCAGCAGGTAGGCATCCACAACCGTGTGTCCGCAGAGCCCGTGGAAGATCAGATATACAGCGGGAGTTGTAATGATCATGACGGCTAGGAGTTCGCAAGCCGTGAGATGTGTCAGATAGACCAGTAGAGACAGAGCCAGGAGAAAACCAAGCACTACCGGGGTGCAGCTGTAGTCTTGCGGCGATGACCACCTGTCCGGGGCGACAGCGATCAGCAGCAGGAGGGCGAGTATGATCGTTATAATCCGATTAGTCCGGCTCATGAAGGCTCCAATACCGCAGCGGATTATCGTATCTCAGGATATATCTGCCCTCGACCATCTCGATCTGCGGCAGCTGATCCAGTTTTACGCTGACCGCCGCCGTGAACACGGACAGGGGAAGCTCCCTGCTCGTCGATCGGATCAAACCGTAGCTCAGGCTCCACTTTTCCGTCTCATAGTCGGGAGGGGCGAAGCGCTGGGCATCGATCTTTGGGGGCAGCACAGCGGTTAGCGGCGCCGTTTTCTCCTGCCCGTGGGAGGCTGTGCGAAGGAGCTCGATCCTGTCCGAGCTCAGATGATGGAGGTTGAGCAGCAGGTGCAGTGATCTGTCGGGATCGGGGCTCAGGAAGGACAGGGCAGCGAAGAGGCAGAGTACAACCGTGAGGGACAGCAGAAGGGTGGCCATTTTCTTTGTCAGGGCAACCAAAATTACGGCGGTCAGAGTAAAGGCGAGCAGCAGCATTCTATGGAAACCTGTGAGCCGGTTGGGTAAATATTGTCGTTCCAAAGCGGCGGCAATATCTTCGACTCTGGTGTCCTCGAACACCAAGGCGTCTTCCTGCGATGCAGGAAGCCCGTAGAAACCGGCTCCAGCAGTCAAATCGTAAAATCGTTTCTTGAAGGCGGCAAAACCTTCTCTGCGGCTTTCCAACATCTCCGTCAAAACGGCAGGTTCTAGCGAATCGAGCAGCAACAGCTCCCCCTGCCAGCCGGAGCGCTCAACCGACGGCCGATCCGCTTCAGGCAGCTGCTCTGTCGTGATCACGTGGATCCCCCGGTCTAGAAGATCCCGGATACCCTCATCCGGTGGTTCCGGGCCCGGCGGATCTTCCAGGATGAGGATATCCCCCGGACCCAGCTGCTGCTTTTCCGAAGTGAATCTATAGCCGGACAGTTGAGGCAGCATCCTTCGCGGTTCGGAAAAAACCGTGACCTGGTACGGATTCAGCCGGGTCGAATATTCGAACGACACCGGCTTCAGTTCAGAGGAGGATATCCGGATCTGCACGTTTTGGATCGAATCGTCGAGATAAAGGAAACACTCCAGCTGAGCCGGGAAGGATTGCTCCGCTGCCAAGAACAGAGGTATCTCCTGGTCGTGGAGGGTCCGTCCCGTTATCTCCACCCGGGGCTCTTGCAAACCCTGGAGATCCGTGACAACCAGCTGGTTGATGCGAAAAGGGCGAAGTTGCTCCACCAGGCTCACGGACTGGGAGCCGAGAGATGCCGAGCAGACAAGCAGCAGCAGGGCGGCGGTCTTCGTTTTCAAAGCTTGCCCTTCTGCGTTTTTCCCCGGTTTTGCCTGGACAGGAATGTGACGGTGACAGAGGCGATAAAAAACAACACCAGATAGATCCTGCTCCCGGGCGCAGACCTGAACAAGCGGGTCCTGTGCATCTGCAGGGCCATTTGTGATTCCGTACTTTGTCCCTGCATGTTGCCGTTGACGTACAGGGGAAAACGTGTCAGCGCTGCTCCCCCGCTGTACAGGACCGCGGCGTGAGGCCCGCTGCGGGGCAGAGGCAGGCTGGCGCTGTAGGTCGCGAAGCTCCCCGGGTTCAGCCGTTGCTCTGCCAGCAGGCGGTTGTCCGCATACACCGCTAAAAGCGGATCGATCAGGCCTTCCCCGTTTACCGTCACGGAGACCGTGCCGTACGACTCGCCTATGCGGAGGCTGATCGTGTTCTTCCGGAGAATGGAATCAAAGGTCCGCTGCAGCGTCCTGATGACCGACGCGTTCGAGAGGAAATCTCCAGTATAATATCCGTACAGGTCGGACAGCAGCATCGCGACCACCTGCCGATCCCTCTTTTCCAGGATCAACAGGGGATCCTCGTACTGGTTTTTGTACAGCAGAATGCGCCCGGATTTGGGTGTGTAGAGGCTCATTCCCGAGACCCGGCTGACAGCAGTGCCGGCGAAATCCGAGATGGGGAAGAGGTCCTCGGCAAAGCTCGATCGGGCAAGCTCCCGGCGGTCTTCGAAGATGAGCGAGGGGATCTCTTCAAGGCTGTTCACCCTGTAGTAGTTGCCGCCGCTGCCTACCGCCAGTCTGGTCAGCAGTCCGGCATTGACCTCTTCGCCCACGGCCAGGGTGGATACGGTGATATCTTCGAGTTGGGCCTTTTCGATCAGAGAATCTAAGTCTCCCTCCGTTGATTTCCCGTCGGTCAATATGATTACGTGTTTCTGAGGCATCGGTAATTCCGAAAGCCTCTGCAAACCCTCCTCCAGAGGGGCAAACAGATCGGTGCCCCCCTGCGCAACCAGAGGAGCCAACTGCACTTCGGAATCGAGGTTTACCTTTTCCTCGAAATCATGGAGAAAGCGAAACCGGTCCCAGAAGGTCACGATACTGATCCGATCCGAATCCTTGAGATTCTTTATCAGTTCCAACGTGGATACCTTGGCCAGAGACAGCTTTTCTCCGCTCATGCTGGCAGAGATATCCAGAACGATCAGGATTCCCATGTCCGGCAGGTAGCGCAGGGTCCTGGGTGCAAGCTCTACGGGAAGTATCTCTTCGATCCCAGGATTGTCACCTCGCCCGCCGAATGAGGGGGAATCGCTGACGAAAAGCAGGGACGTCGACCGTTGTTCGTAGATGCCCCGGAGCACTTCCGTCAACTCAGAGCTTATACTCTGAAGGGGTATGCCGTCGAAAACCACCAGAGGATACTCCGGGAGATTCTCATCGAGGGTCCGGGAGAGAGGTATTTTTTTTACGATGTAGGCTCTTTCGAGGAAAGACACGCTGCCCTGTCTGTCACTGATCATCAGCACCTGGGGATCCTCCTCGCTTTGAGAGGGGATGAACAGGCGCCGTCGCAGCACCGTACTTCGATTGCGAATCCTGACCTCCAGGACGCTGTTCTCCTGGCTGGGCAGCGCCGTCCTGAAATGTCGGCCTTCGGCCAGGGTCCCCGGATCCAGGCGGGCCAGGACATCCTCGTTTCTGAGCACTTCGATCGATTCGTAACGGTGGATATCAGATGCAAACAGAAGGTCGAAGTCCAGAGCCGTTTCCCGGGATCCGGTTGTGTATGAGTAGCTCAGGAACAGGGGATCGTCGGGAAAGGAAAGCACTTCGATTTCCACGGGTATTCCGCGATCCTCTTGGAGCCGCCGGAGCACGGCGATATCCCTGCCCTGTGGTTGGCGGCTGAAAACGAACTTCGCCCGGCTGAGCGGGGGTATCCGGGCGGCAATCGAGGCTGCGTAGCTTTCCAACGGGAGATCCTCTTCGTCGGGGAACTCCTCGAGAACAGCGGCCAGGCTGGTTGTGGTGGTGAAGTCTTTGCTCCGCAGCGAGCGGATCGAACCGCCGGATAGAAAATGTATCTGCCCGTGCCTGCGCAGATAGGAGAAAACAGAGGCAGCGTCGAGACTGCGATCATGGGCGATAAAAACCTTGCGAGCCAGAAATACTGCGGGGACGGGAAAAGGCACCCGGAACAGGAACAGAGCCAGCAAGACTATGGGTAAACCGTAGAGGGTATACCGCTTCATCTTTTTACAACTATTGACTATATACGAAGCTGCCGGCTTGGGACACCCGGGTTCCCCACCCGGATTTTAACCCGGACATAACCCGGATTTTAACCTTGACTTATTGCGGAAAACCGTTGATTATGTATGGTTAGACGCAGCGTAGCTGCAAGATACAAACTTCATAAAGATCTTTTAAAGGAGGATCTATGAAAAAACTTCTAATACTGCTGATGGTGCTCCTGGCCGCCGCTATGGGCTTTGCCGGTGGCGGTGGCGGCGAAGCACCTGCAGCGTCCGAAGAACCGGTGGTTTTCCGCGTTGCCAGCGGCGCCGAGCCTCCCACCTTGGATCCGTCTCTGAGTGAAGATACCACTTCACACACGATTCTTTTAGGCCTTTTCGAAGGTCTGTTGATCCACGATCCCAAGACAAACGACGGGATCCCCGGTATGGCTACCAGCTGGGACATCAGCGCCGATGGAACGGTGTACACCTTCAAGCTGCGCAAAGCCACCTGGAGTGATGGTGTGGCGATTACAGCCCAGACCTTTGTGGACTCCTGGCTGCGCACCCTGAATCCGGAAACCGCCTCACCCTACGCCTGGCTGATGGGCATGGCGGTGGAAGGCGCCGACGCCTACAACTCCGGTGAAGCCGGTCCCGAGGCGGTGAAGATCCGTGCGGTGAATGACTCCACCTTCGAAGTCACCATGGTCGGTCCGCTTCCCTACGTGACCAGCATGCTTCCCCACACCGTGTTTGCGGTTCTCCCGATGCACGTGATCGAAAAGTACGGCGAGAACTGGGTTCTGCCGGGCAACATGGTTTCCAACGGACCGTTCGTGCTGGAGACCTGGAAGCCCCAGGAGATCCTGACGGTAGTGCGCAATCCCAAGTACTACGATGCCGGCATGGTCAAGCTGGACAAGATCGAGTACTACCCCAGCGACGACAACAACACACGGCTGAACATGTACTTGGCCGGAGAAGTCGATTTCATGGACGATGGCATACTCACCGATCGAATCGACTCACTCAAGACCCGGGATGATTTCCACGTGGTTCCCTCGCTGGCCACCTATTTCTACGAATTCAACCACACAGAAGCGCCGTTCAACGACGTCAGGTTGCGCAAGGCCCTGGCCATGGCCATCGACAAGCAGACCCTGGTGGACCGAGTTTCCAAGGGCGGTCAGATTCCCGCCGACACGGTTGTGCCGACGAGCATGGCCGGATACACCAGTCCCAAGGGCAACGGCTACAACGTGGAGATGGCCAAACAGCTGCTCGCGGAAGCCGGCTATCCCGGTGGCAAGGGCTTCCCGCAGATAACAATCCTCTACAATACCTCGGAAGGCCACAAGAAGATCGCCGAGTACATCCAACAGCAGTGGGAGCAGAATCTGGGAATCTCGATGTCCATCGAGAACGCAGAGTGGAAGACCGTGTTGGCACGGGGCAAGGAGCAGGACTTCCAGGTGCTGCGCATGGGCTGGATCGGCGACTACATCGATCCCAACACCTTCTTAGAGCTGTTCCAGACCGATGCCGGGCAGAACTACGGAAAGTACTCCAATCCGGAGTTCGACAAGCTGATCCAGGAAGCGGCCCGCATGGCCCCCGGCCCGAAGCGCATGGCCAAGCTAAAACAGGCGGAGGAGATCTTTATAGATCAGGATCAGGGCATCATTCCCATCTACTACTACACGAACATGGACCTGATCGACACCAGTGTCTGGGGCGGTTGGAATCCAACCATCCTCGACTGGCAGCCGCCTAAGTTCATCTACAAGAAATAGACGCTTCGATTCGAAGACTTCTTGGTAGAAAACGAACAGAGGGAGCCGTCAAACAGGCGGCTCCCTTTTTTATCTTGTCACTGTACTGCACCAACTCTATAATAAGACGCCCATTTGGAATCCATAGGAGACAGGTATGACCAAGTTCGTGATCCGCCGCTTCATCGGCTTGTTCCCGACGCTGTTCATCATTATTACGATGAGCTTCTTCATCGTGCGGGCGGCTCCCGGCGGGCCCTTCGACAAGGAAAAGAGACTGCCCCCGGAGATTATGAGGAACATCGAGAAGAAGTATAACCTGGATGAGCCGCTGCTCATGCAGTACGGCCGCTACATGCTCGATATCCTTCGCGGTGATCTGGGTCCCTCCTTCTCCTATCCGGATCACGATGTCAATTTCTTTATATTCAACAGCCTGCCGAAGTCCCTGATCCTGGGCAGCATAGCCCTGGGAATAGCGGTTGTCATCGGCGTCGGAGTGGGCATGATCTCCTCGGTTCGCCAGAACACCTGGGTGGACTACACCGCCATGTCCTTCGCCGTGATCGGCATCACCGTGCCCATGTTCGTGGTAGGCCCGGTGCTGATGTACTTTTTTGCCCTGAAACTTAACTGGCTGCCCACCTCCGGCTGGGTCACCGGCCAGCACGGCTGGGTGACGATCATCATGCCGGTGATTACCCTGTCCTTACCTTACTTTGCCTACAACGCCAGGCTTTCCAGAGCCAGCATCCTCGAAGTGCTGCGTTCCGACTATATTCGCACAGCCCGAGCCAAGGGTCTGCGGGAGATCGTGATCATGTTCAAACATGTCCTGAAAGGAGCACTGCTTCCCGTTGTCAGCTATCTGGGGCCCGCCTTTGCCGGCATCATCACCGGCTCGGTGGTCGTGGAGAGAATCTTCAGGATTCCCGGTCTCGGTCAGTTCTTCGTCCAGGCGGCTTTCAACCGGGACTACACCCTGCTCATGGGCACGGTTATCGTTTACTCGGTGATTCTCATCCTCATGAACTTTGTCGTCGACATCGTGTACGGTTTCCTGGATCCCCGGATTTCCTACAGTTAGAGGTGAAGCAAGTGGATGCTGCAGCGATAGAAAAAAACAAAGAGACAAAAGATGTCTATGTGAGTGAGCTCAACCAGCCGATCAAGGGGGTCAGTCTGTGGAAGGATGCCTGGCGGAGGTTGAAGAAGAACAAGATGGCCATGTTCGGGCTGGTCGTGGTCGTCGTCTATGCAATTCTCTCGATAACCGCGCCGATCCTGCCGATCTACTCGTACAAATACCAGGTGATCGAGCATCAATATCTGCCTCCTTCTCTGAACAAGAACGCGGGGCAGCTGCTGCTGGAGAGGGAGGAGATGCTGCTGCTGGCCATGGCCAACAAGATGGGCCGCAGCGAGCTCAACGATCAGGAGCGGGACAAACTGGTCCGGCTAAAGGAGCAGGTGGCCACCGAGACCCGCGAGATCGACGGCAAGGTCGTCAAGGTGCATGAACGGCGATACATCCTGGGTACCGATTCCCTGGGCCGTGACCTTTTGGCCCGGATCATCTACGGCGGCCAGGTATCGATAGCCATCGGCGTTATCGGCACGATTACTTCCGTGTTTATCGGGATCATCCTCGGAGCCCTGGCCGGGTATCTCGGTGGCAGGGTCGACTACATCATCACCCGCATCATCGATGTGATGTACGGACTGCCCTACATGATGCTGGTCATCATTCTCATGGCACTGTTCGGTCGCAACATCCTGAATCTATTCTTCGCCCTGGCCATCGTGAGTTGGTTGACCGTCGCCCGGGTCGTCCGTGGACAGATAATATCACTGAAGAACTCGGAGTTCGTTGAAGCCGCCAGAAGTATCGGGGCCAGTACCAGGCGGATCGTGTTCCGCCATCTTGTTCCGAACACTCTGGGGGTGATCGTTGTCTTTTCCACCCTCCGCATCCCATCCTTTATCATGCTCGAATCCTTTCTTTCTTTCCTGGGCTTGGGTGTTCAGGCACCCTTTGCCTCGTGGGGTTCCCTGGTCAGTGACGGCGTGGAAGGGATGAGCCTCTATCCTTGGCGATTGTTTTTTCCAGCCATCGTCATGGTAGTTTTTCTGTTCGCCATGAACTTCCTGGGCGACGGGCTCCGGGATGCACTGGATCCCCAGAGCAAGAACAAGCTGTAGTGTGCCAAAGGAAAGAGGAATAAGTGATGAACACTGAGGTGGTCCTCCTGGTCGAAGATCTGCGCACGTATTTCAACACCGACGACGGCATCGTAAAGGCTGTTGACGGTATTTCCTTCCAGCTGCATAAAGGTGAAACCCTCGGGCTGGTGGGAGAGTCGGGTTGCGGGAAGTCCGTGTCTTGTCTCTCGGTGATGAAGCTGATTCCCTCGCCGCCGGGGCGGATCATGTCCGGTCGGGCCATGCTGCAGGGTAAGAACATACTGGACTATCCTGTTGATAAAATCCGCCAGATTCGGGGCCAGAAGATCTCCATGATCTTCCAGGATCCAATGACTTCCCTTAACCCGTTCTTGCGCATTTCAACCCAGATGATCGAAACCATTCGGCTGCATCAGGGTCTGGACAAGATGCAGGCTCAAGACAAGGCGATCGATATGTTGAGATTGGTTGGAATCCCCAATCCGAGTAAGCGCGTCGCTGACTACCCCCATCAGTTCTCAGGGGGTATGCGCCAGAGGGTGATGATCGCCATGGCCTTGAGCTGCAATCCAGAGGTGCTGATCGCAGATGAGCCGAGCACGGCGCTGGATGTGACGATTCAGGCCCAGATCCTTGAGATAATCAAGAATCTCAGTGTCGAGTTCGGGACCGCGGTGATACTCATCACCCACGATCTAGGGGTGGTGGCCGGGATGTGCGACAACATCTGCGTCATGTACGCGGGCAAGATCGTGGAGAAGGCAAAGGTGGATGATCTGTACCAGGATCCGAAACACCCCTATACTCAGGGGCTGATCAAGTCCGTGCCTCGCCTGGACAAGCCGGGCAAACAGAGGCTGTACTCGATCGAAGGCCAACCTCCGAACCTGATCAATCTGCCCGACGTGTGTACCTTTCATCCCCGCTGTGATCGCGCGATGGATATCTGCAGACAGAAGTATCCTCCCGATATCACCGTAGACGGAAGATCCGTACGCTGCTGGCTGTACAAGGAGGAAAAGTAAGTGGCTACAGACAACACGCTCGTACAGGTCAAGAATCTCAAGATGCACTTCCCCATCGAAGAGGGATTGCTGTTCAGACGCGTGGTCGGAGCCATCCGGGCGGTCGACGGCATCAACTTCAGCATCTGCAAGGGCGAAACCATGGGGTTGGTCGGCGAGTCCGGATGCGGCAAGTCCACCACGGCCCGCTGCATTGCCCAGCTGCACAAGCCGACCGGCGGAGAAGTGCTGTTCGAAGGCAACGATCTCTGCAAGGCTTCCAAGCAGGAGCTGCTCAAGGCCCGCATGGATATGCAGATGGTCTTCCAGGATCCCTATGCTTCCCTAAATCCGCGGATGACAGCCGGGGCGATCATCGGCGAACCTCTGCTGATCTACTCCAAGCGGGGAATATTGAACTATTCGAGAAAGGATATCCAGAAGCGGGTGGAAGAGCTGATGGAAAAGGTCGGACTGTCCCGCTATTTCATGAATCGCTATCCCCACGAGTTCTCGGGGGGGCAAAGACAGAGGATCGGCGTTGCCCGTGCTCTGGCGCTGAATCCCAAGCTCATCCTGGCGGATGAGCCGATCAGCGCCCTGGATGTCTCGATCCAGAGCCAGATTCTGAATCTCCTCAACGATCTTCAGGAGGAGTTCAACCTCACCTACCTCTTTATTGCCCATGATCTGGCCGTCATCGAGCACATATCCAATCGAGTCGCGGTGATGTATCTGGGGGTTGTCGTGGAAATAGCCGATTCCAAGGTGCTGTATAAAAAACCCATGCACCCGTACACCAAGGCTCTGCTTTCGGCCGTACCGATCCCGGATCCGGTGGTGGAGAGACAGCGCAAACGGATCATACTGGAAGGAGATGTACCCTCCCCCGACAAGGAGCGTGTCGGCTGTTACTTCTACGATCGCTGCCCGAACGCCATGCCGGATAAGTGTAAGAACAATATCCCTCAGCTTCGAGAGGTGGAGGAAAACCACGAGGTCGCCTGTTTTCTGTATTTCGATCCCTAATCGAGGGGCTGGAGCCCGCTGTTTCTACAGGTCATCCCTGCCCGCTAGCTGATTCTCGTAGGAAATCCCGCAGTGTTCGGCGATCGATCGGGCCGTGGCCTCCACCTGCCTGCGGTGAGATGACCTGTAATTTTCCAAACGCAGACACCTGCCGTCCCTGGTGTGCAGGGACAGGGTGATGATGGGACGAAAAGCGATGCTTCGTTTGGCCTGCGCCCCGGGTCCAGCCTTCCCTCTCACGAACTGAGACACCTCGACCCGATCCAGATCCGCGATCCCGTACACCTTGTTGCTGTGAAAGACGATCAGGCCGTTCTGGTGGATGATCCGCCCCTGATCCCTGTCGAAGATCCACCGTTCGTGGTAGGCGGCGCCCAGAAGCGAGACCAGGCCGATGATCAGGGGGATGGTATTTTCGCGGATGAAGATGCTCCCCGCCCCTTGCTCCCGGGTGACGATCAGGGAGATGAGGATCAGCAGCCCGATGAGAAGGAGCAGGATTTTGTACCCGGCGGGGATCGTGAATATCAACCGGCCGTCGGAGAGCTTTTTCAGTTGCAGACGAAACCCGATCATAACTTCTCAACTGTATAGCAGATAAGGTTCCACTTGCCAAGGTTCGGATAATTAATAATAATGGGGCGAACCAAATAACGGAGGTTTTCACGAATGGCGGAAGCCAAGAAACAGAAGCTGATCAAGTGGCAGCTTCCTATGAAGCGGGTCCTCTATGCGTTAATCCCCGCCGTCATCGCTTCGATATACTTCTACGGCTGGAGGGCTCTGGTCATTTTGGCCATTGTCACCGTGGTCGGATTTCTCACCGAGTTTCTGTTCCTGCTGCGCCGCAAGGAATCGGTTAGCTCCGCGGTATTCGTCAGCTGCTTCATCCTGGCCCTGTCCCTGCCCCCGACCATCCCCTACTGGATGGCAGCGCTCGGGGCAGTGGTGGGAATTTTGTTCGGCAAGATGGCCTTCGGCGGTTTCGGAAAGAACGTGTTCAATCCCGCCATGGTGGGCCGTGCCTTCCTGTACATCAGCTTCGGCGGACACCTGACCGCTTCGTGGGCAAACCCCTTCGTCGCGTTTCCGGGTGGATTTGCCCGCTACCAGGCTGCGGCAGCCGACATCATCGGCCAGGCTACGCCCCTGGTGCAGCTGGGCAGGGGCGTCCAGACGGCCTGGCTGAACCTGTTTCTGGGCAACATCCCCGGGAGCCTGGGGGAGACCAGCGCCGTCCTGCTGATCCTCGGAGGACTGTACATCGTCTGGAAGAAGGCGGCGGCCTGGCAGATCGTGGTCGGAGGGTTTGGCGGATTTCTGGCCACCCAGACCGTGTTCTGGCTGACCGGACTGTCCTCCGCGGGCAATCCCCTGTACGCCCTGTTTGCCGGCAGCTTCATCTTCGGGGTGTTCTTCGTGATCACCGAACCGGTGTCCGCCTCCCAGACGACGAACCCCGGGCGCTGGATTTACGGCGCCTTCTTCGGGATCATGGTGGTCGTAATCCGCAGCTTCAGCGCCTGGCCCGCGGCGGTGATGTTCGCCACCCTGCTGGCCAACATGTTCGCACCTCTGCTGGACTACTGGATGAATCAGCGCAGGCAGAAGAGGAAGGCAGCATGAGCGAAGCCAGGAAACCAAACAAACTGCGGCGCAGCCTGTTCACGATCTTCTTCATGTTTGCCGTAACCCTAGTTTTCATCGCCGTGCTTTCCCTGATCTACGTCCTGACCCGGGACACGATCCGACTCAACGAGTCCCTGGTCGTGAAGCGGGCGGTGCTGTACGTCGCCGGCCTGGAAGTGCCCCAGACCGGGATCGAGGCGGATGCCCTGTACCGGGAACGGGTGAAGGAGGTGAAAGACAAAGATGGAAACATCCTGTACTACGAAATTCTTTCACCTTCAGGGGGGGAACTGCAGAGCTACGTCGTGCCGGTACTGGGGGCCGGGCTGTGGGGTGAGATCGAATCGGTGGTGGGTGTGGAAAAGGATCTGAAGACCCTCACCGGTATCGAGTTCATCAAGCAGAACGAGACCCCGGGGCTGGGCGGACGGATCACCGAGAGCTGGTTCAAGGAACAGTTCCGGGGTAAACGCTGGCCCCTGTCGACTGTGCCGGAGGGTGATCCGGCGGGGGATCAGGAGTTTCAGGCCATCACCGGTGCCACCAACACCACCAACGGAATCAGAGATATCCTGAACAATCGTCTAGCCAGGGCCGAACAGGCCATCCAGGCATCTCAGTAGGAGAGGCAATGAAGAGCTATAAGTTCAGACAGGTTATCAAGGAGAATGTCGGGATCAACAATCCCGTATTCGTTCAGATATTGGGGATCTGCTCCACTTTGGCGGTCACCAACGTGCTGAAAAACACCGTGGTCATGTGCGCGGGGCTCGTATTCGTAACCGGGCTGTCCAACCTGACTGTCAGCCTCCTGCGCAAGTACATTCCCTCCCGGATCCGCATGATGGTGGAGACCCTGATTATCGCCGCCTACGTGATCATCGTGGATGTGGTGCTCAAAGCCTTCATCCCCGATATTTCCCGGCAGCTGGGGCCGTACGTCGGCCTGATCATCACCAACTGCATCATCATGGGCAGGGCCGAGGCCTTCGCCCTGTCCAATCCGCCGACGTTGTCTCTGGTTGACGGGCTGAGCTCCGGGTTGGGATACAGCTACGTGCTGCTGATCATCGCCTTCCTCAGGGAGCTGCTCGGCTCAGGGGCGATCTGGGGCTTCCGCGTGCTCGGGGACTGGTGGATCAACTGGAACATCATGATCATGGCCCCGGGAGCCTTCTTCATGCTCGCGCTGTTCATCTGGGTGGTAAAGGGCAGCTTCATGAAGGAGAAGCAGGCAGCGACCGCGGGTTCTCCCCAACCCGCATCGGCGGGAGGTAAGTCATGACGGATGGATTGTTCGCCTTCGGCGTATTCTTTGCGGCGATCTTCACAAACAACATCCTGCTGACCAACTACCTGGGGATGTGCTCGTTCCTGGCGGTCTCCAAGGAGCTCAAGACATCCTTCGGCTTGGGTATGGCTGTTGTCTTCGTGATGACCTGCACCAGTGCGATCAACTGGCTGATCTACTACTACGTCCTGGTGCCCTACGACATCGTGTACCTGCGCTTCATCGCCTTCATCATCGTTATCGCCGCCTTCGTTCAACTGGTGGAGATGGTGATCGAGCGTCTCTCCGACGCCCTGTACGCAGCCCTGGGGATCTTTCTGCCTCTGATCACGGTGAACTGTGCGATCCTGGGCGCCAGCCTGTTCATGGTGATCCGGGAGTACACCTTTGTCTCCGGGCTGGCCTTTGGAGCGGGCAGCGGCATCGGCTGGGCCGTCGCGATCATCGCCATGGCGGGGATCCGCACCAAGCTCAATGTCCGGTCCAAGGTCCCCTTCGGACTGACAGGGGCAGGGATTACGCTGATCATCGCCGGCATCATGGCCCTGGCATTCATGGGTTTTGCCGGGATGATCAGCATCACATAGAAACTGAAGAGGGGTTTTCATGCTGAGCTCATTCCTGATCGCGGTCATTGCGATGTGCGGATTGGCGACCTTACTGGCTCTGCTCATGGTGATCGCCGACCTGACCCTGGGAAACTACGGGGAGGTGAAGATCACCATCAACGACGAGACGGAGATGACCGTAGAGGGCGGCAAGCCGCTGCTGGCGACTCTCATGGGGGAGAAGCTGTTTATCCCCTCGGCCTGCGGCGGGCGGGGTTCCTGCGGGTTCTGCAAGGTCAAGGTCGTCTCCGATATCGGTGACTACGTAGCCACGGAGCTTCCCTGGATCACCGAGGAGGAGAAGAAGGAGAATATCCGCCTCTCCTGCCAGATCAAAGCAAAGAAGGACCTGGCCATCCAGATCCCCGAGGAGCTGTTCAACGTCAAGGAGTACAGGACCCGGGTCGAACGGATCCGCGATCTGACCTATGACATCAAGGAAGTAACCCTCAAGCTGATCGATCCGCTGGAGATCAAGTTCCGGGCCGGCCAGTACATCCAGTTTCAGACCCCCGAGTACGAGCTGTCCTCCGAAAGCGTGTACCGGGCGTATTCCTGCTCCTCCGTGCCTTCCCGCAAGGACGGCGTGGAGCTGGAGATCCGCCTGGTTCCCAACGGGATCTGCACGACCTACGTGTTCCAGTACATGAAGGAGGGCGACGAGGTGGTCATCAACGGTCCCTACGGCGAGTTCTTCCTCCGGGATACGGATGCCGAGATCGTGTTCATCGCCGGAGGCTCCGGCATGGCCCCGATCAAGTCGATCCTCCTGGACATGGCGGAGAAGGGGATCGATCGCAAAGCCACCTACTTCTTCGGGGCCCGCACCACCCGGGACCTCTTCCTGCTGGATGAGATGAGAGAGCTGGAGAAGCGGCTTCCCCGCTTCAAATTCGTTCCGGCTCTGTCCGCTCCCACCGAAGAGGACAAGTGGACCGGGCAGACGGGGCTCATCACCGAGGTGCTCGACAAACATTTGAAAGAAGGGAACAATGTGGAAGCCTATCTGTGCGGCAGCCCCGGGATGATCGACGCCAGCATCGGCGTGCTCACCAAGAAGGGACTGCCGGAGCAGCTGATCTTCTACGACAAGTTCGCATGACAGGGGGCAGAAGCGAGGAATGAAGCAAACCGTACAGATGCAGCAGATCCAGGACAGGATGCAGCCCGGCGTATATACCCGTGACGGCTTTCTGGGTACGGACCGGCGGAAGCTGATCGACATCCTGATCGAAGACGATGAGACGGTCAAGCGAATGGATCTTACCCATCAGAGAATCGCCGCGCGCCTTATCGAGCTGCGGGATGCGGGCATGCGCGGTTTGGGAGAGTTCGTCAATGTCGAGCCCCACTACGAGATTCGGGTGATCAGCGTTCGGGGTAAGCTTCCCTGTCCCTTCGGGGATCCGGGTATCTTCCCGAAAACCAACACGGTGGTACGCAACACGAAGCTCGGTCGGGAAGTCACCTTTACCGACATGCACATCCACATGATCGGGTCTCACGGATTCTACGAGGGCAAGGGCTCCCCCTTTCGGCTGGAGCCGAAGCAGCTGGCGGAGGTTCTGGATATCGAGCCGATCCGGGAATAGTAGCGGGCAGCGTTCCCTCCGACTCCTTATTTGCCATCGAGGAGCCCGAAGCAGCGCATCGCTTCGATGTGTACTTTCGGACGGGGGTAATTCTCCAGCTCCGTCGGAAGGACCCACCGCTGCTGCGACCATGAGCCGAGCTTCAGCTTTTCCGCAAACACCGCCACGAACAATCGAAAGCGGATCTCGAAATGGGAATAACGATGACGGAGCTCCGTCCCGGTGTCCATGAGGATCTCTATGGACAGTTGGGTCAGTCGTTCCGCCAGTTCCTGGCCCCGCTCGGGATAGTTCGGCAGCTCCCAAAGACCGCCCAACAAGCCTCTATCGGCTCGCCGGACAAGCAGCAGGGGCAGGTCGCCCTTGCGCAGGAATCCCCCGAGCGTCTGCGGCTCCACCGTTCCTTCTTCCAGCGCCCGGCGCAGCCGATCCCGGGCAGCTGAGGGAAGCAGCAGAAGCAGGCTCTCGGGCCGGATTGGAAGCGGCCGGGAGGGCAGCCGGGGAGGGAACCCGTCGATCCTGTTTTCCCGATATGCCCGGCAGGTGTAACTGAGAGGACATTGGGTGCAGACAGGCTTCGGCAGACAGACCAGGGCGCCGAGCTCCATCCAGGCCTGATTGATCCACCCCGAGTGATAGTGCAGAAAGCTCGCCTCAACGAAGGTGCAGGCCAGCCGCTTCAGCCGCGCCGCCGGGCTGCGGGCGGCATAGCCCTGTCCCCCATGATCCTGGTCAGCCGGACGCGGCTGTTCGGTTCCGGCCTCGGCCAGGAGGCGGGACACGACCCGCAGCACGTTTCCATCCACCACGCCCAGGGGTTTGGCGAAGGCGATGCTGAGCACCGCGGCGGCGGTGTACTTGCCCACCCCCGGGAGCGAGCGGATCCGCTGCTCCGTGTCGGGGAACTGCCCGCCCCAGCTGTCCACGATGATCCGGGCCGAACGGTGCAGGTTTCGGGCCCGGCTGTAGTAGCCCAGTCCCTCCCAGACCTTGAGAACCTCCTCCTGCGTGGCCCGGGCCAGGGATCCCACCGTCGGGAAGCGGCTGAGCCAGCGCCGGTAGTACTCAGCGGCAGTCTGGCTGCGGGTCTGCTGCAGCATGACCTCGCTGATCCAGACGCGGTAGGGGTCGTGCTCCTCTCTCCAGGGCAGCTCCCGCTTGTTCAGGAGGAACCAGGCCAGCAGGCGGTGACTCAGCTCAGGGAAGCGGATTGCCGTGAAGGCAGCAGGCGGGCTTGTAGGGGGATCACCCATCCTCTTCGGTGATACGGATATGGAGCTCCTCGAGTTGGGCCGGATCCACCGCCGCCGGGCAGTCGTCCATCAGGCTCTGGCCCAGGGTATTCTTGGGAAAGGCTATCACCTCCCGGATCGACTGCTCGCCGGCCAGCAGCATCACCAGGCGGTCCAGTCCCGGAGCGATGCCTCCGTGCGGCGGAGGTCCGTAGGCAAAGGCATCCAGGAGAAACCCGAAGCGCCGCCGGGCCTCCTGCTCCGGCATCCCCACGATGGCGAAGATGCGGCTCTGGAGCTCGGGATCGTGCACCCTGATCGAGCCGGAGGCCAGCTCCGTTCCGTTGCAGACCAGATCGTACAGATCTCCCTTGACGGCTCCCGGATCTTTTTCCATCTCGGTGATGTATCGCTCCTGGGGCATGGTGAAGAGGTGGTGGGAGGGATCCCATTTTTGTTCCTCTTCATTCCACTCGAACAGGGGAAAGTCGATGATCCAGCAGAAGCTGAAGGCCTGCGCATCTGCCAGACCCAGATCTTTTCCCAGCTGAGATCGCGCAGCTCCCAGGGACAGGCAGGCGGTCTTCCACTGCGCCCCGACCAGCAGGATCAGATCTCCCGTTTTGGCACCGAGGGTTTCAATGACCTCCCGCTGCAGGGTCTCGTAGAACTTGGAGATCCCCCCCTCGAGGCCGCTTTCAACGACCTTCATCCAGGCCAGCCCTTTCGCTCCATAGACCTTGGCGGTTTCTTCCAGCTCGGTGATCTGTTTTCGGGAATACCCGCCGCAGGCGGGTGCGACCAGAGCCTTCACCGTCCCGCCCTCGGCGAGCAGCTGTCGGAACACCTGGAACTCCCCGCGCTCGGCCAGGCCGGTGAAATCCTGCAGTTCCAGCTCGAAACGCAGATCCGGTTTGTCAGAACCGTAGCGGTTCATGGCCTGGTCGTAGGACAGACGGGGAAAGGGCAGGGGAAGCTCCTTATCCACGGTCTTGAGGAAGATATTGCCCATCATGCCCTCGACAACAGAAAAGATGTCATCCTTGCCGACGAAGCTCATCTCTATGTCGATCTGGGTATGCTCGATCTGCCGGTCTCCCCGGGCATCCTCATCGCGAAAACAGCGGGCGATCTGGAAATACCTGTCGAAACCGCAGACCATCAGCAGCTGCTTGTAGATCTGCGGGGATTGAGGAAGGGCGTAGAACTTGCCCGTGTGCAGCCGGGAGGGCACCAGGAAGTCCCGAGCCCCTTCCGGGGTCGAACGGATCAGAGTGGGAGTCTCGATCTCGTAAAATCCATGGCCGATCAGGTACTCCCGGGCGGCATAGGTGGCATCATTGCGAAGGCGGATCTTGCGCTGCATCGAAAAGGAGCGCAGATCGAGAAATCTGTACTTGAACCTCAGCTCCTCCCGGGCGTCGCTAGCCTCATCGATCATGAATGGCGGGGTGGCCGAGCGGGAGAGGATGCCCATGCGCTCGGCTTTGATTTCCACTTCCCCGGTGGGCATTTTAGGATTGACCATGTCCTCGGGTCGCTCGCGAACCGTTCCCTCCACGGCGATGCAGTATTCGAATTTGAGCTCGGAGGCCGAATCTTTCAAATCCTTGGGGGCATCCGCGTCGATGACTACCTGGGTGAGGCCGTAGCGATCCCGCAGGTCGATGAACTTGATCGTTCCGAAGTCCCTGTGCCTGTGCACCCAACCGTTCAGGATCACGGTCTTGCCCACATCGGCGAGCTTGAGTTGTCCGCAGGTGGCTGTTCGTTTCATCGCTTCCATGCCGATGAATCTACCATTGGAGAGAAGGGAAAGACAAGGTGAGGTTCGTTGACAGGATCGGAGGTATTTCCTATGCTTCAGCCGGTTTTATGAGACTGAAACAACGGGTCCTTGTTCCTGCTGCAATCTGTATCATCCTCCTGCTCGGGACGAATCTGCGCGCCCAGGAAACGGGCTTGGATCTCACTTCCCCGCAGACCGATCATTCCCCGACACTTCGCGTAGCCGCCGTACAGCTGAAGATTCAGCAATCCGATCTGCGTTCTTTTGCGGCTTTTCGTTCCCGGATCGAAGCCCTGGTGACGCGCTGCATGGACTTTGAGCCGGACCTGATCGTCTTTCCGGAGTATACCTCGGTTTTTCTGGCCCTCATCCCCTACTACCCCGTGATCCAAGAATCCCGGAGCTCTGAGGAGGGGCTTTCACGCATCAGCGCTCAGGATCCTCTGATCGATGGGTTCCAGGACCTGTTTCTCGTCAATTCCGGCCTGGTCGAGCAGGCTATGGAGGAGATTTTCGCGGTCCCGGCCCGCCGCCACGGAGTGGCTATTGTCGCGGGTACCTACTTCGCCTGGAGTGAACGGGAGGGGGAGGCAGTCCTGGTGAACAGGCTCGTGGTGTACGATCAGAGCGGTGAGATAATCTATGCGCAGGACAAGGTCTTTCTCACCCCCTTCGAACAGCAACTGCTCGGTATCTCACCGGGTGCGCTCGAACGGGCCGAACCGATTGAGCTTCAGGGGCACCGGATCGGAATCACGATCTGCCGGGACACCTTCTTCTCAGACTGGCTGCAGGTGCATGGGGGAGTGGATCTTTGGATCGATATCAAAGCCAACGGAGCCCTCTTCACCCAGGAAGAACGGCAGCGCTTCCTCCGGGCCGTACCGGCGCGCATCGACGAGGGGAATATTCCCTATGGTCTCACCGTTTGCCTTACCGGATCTCTGTTGGAAATGCTGTGGGAGGGAGAATCTTCTCTCGCCTTCAAGGAAGCGGGGCAGCCGGTCCGCTTCGTGAAGAAAGCCTCTTCAGCCTCGGAGGAGGAGATCCTGTTTCTTCTGATCGGCGACCGGTCCGCCGATCCCTCCAGGTAGAATCCCAAACAGTAGAACTCGCAATCCTGAAATCCGTTTGACTGTCCCGATCCGTCATTATTATCTTCTACCCATGAAAATGTTTATTATAATTTTGGTAATGTTAGCACTTTCCGCAACCTTGATCTTCAGCGGGGGACGCAACGAATCGGCAGAACAGAGCGCCGGCGCCCCGGCTGTCGTGGAGCAGCCGTTGAGCTCCGAGCGGCTGGCCGAGATCATCGCCTCCGGGGACCCCGACACCTATCTGGTTGACGTACGTACCGAGGCAGAGTACAAAGCAGGGGCTATTCCCTCCGCGATCAACATCCCGTTTGACGTGATAGCCGATAATCTGCCCACGGAAGATCGCTCAGCCAGAATCATCGTCTACTGCCGTTCCGGAAATCGTTCCGGTATCGCACAAGACACTCTGGAGGGTCTGGGATTTACGAATGTGACGAATTTCGGGGGTGTGAGCAACTGGAAGGGAGAGTTTGAGATCAGGCAGTAGGCACCCCCGGTCAATCCGTCAATTTGAGCTCCTGGCTCCAGCGCAGATGGCGGAGGGATGCCTGAGCGATATTGGTGATGTGATCCCCGATCTTTTCGAGGTTGTCGACAAAGCTGACGAACAGCAGGCCTGACAGGATATGACACTCGTGGTTCTGCAGGCGAAGGACGTGGTTTTCCTTCAGCCGGACCTGCATGGCGTTTAGCAGCTTTTCTTTCTTCAGTACGTAGAGGCCCGCCTTGTCGTCCTGTTCCCGCAGGGTATGGATCACCTCATCGAACATCGACAGGGTGTGGTCGGCGATTTGCCGCAGCTCGCCCAGGGCTTGTTCGCTGATTTCGAGTCTCTGATCCTGTTTTCGTACGGCAAGCTCAATGATGTTCTCCGCGTGATCTCCAATCCGCTCAACGTCGTTCACGGAGTGAACGAGTACCGGGATCTCTTCGGCCTCGATCTCGTCAAGATTGTTTTCAGATATTTCGATCAGATACTGGGTAATCTCTTTTTGCAGCAGATCGATTGCGTCCTCCTGTTTGCGTACCCGATCTTCGAGTGAGGGGTCGTGATGAAAAAAACAGGCAATCCCGCTTTCGAGGGCGCTTTGTGCTATTTCAGCCATGCGGATCAGCTCTTTGATCGTCTGCTGGATCGCGACGGTGGGATTATTGATCAGGTGCGGTTCCAGATACATGGGTGCAAGTTCGAGGGTATCTTTCCCGCTCGGTGTCAACTTCACCGCTGCCCTCTCCAGCAGTCTTACCAGGGGGAGAAACACGCAGACCGAGTTGATGAAGTTGAAAACCGTGTGAGCCAGGGCGATGTGAACCATGATATTTCCCTGGGTTACGGGCCCCGGTACGATCGCTTCTATCAGTTTGCCGTACCAGCCAAGGTACACAGGGACAGCCATATAGAGTACCCCGAATACATTGAGCAGAGCGTGGGATCGGGCGGTCCTGCGTGCATTGATGCTGGTACCCAGAGCGGCCAGCTCGGCGGTTATGGTCGTTCCAATATTCTCACCCAGGATAATCGGAATGGCGACTTGAAAGTCTATCAACCCCGAGAATGCCAGGATCTGCAGCAAAGCTATAGTTGCGGAAGAGCTCTGCAGAGCGATCGTAACGATCATTCCGATCAGGATTCCGAGTCCCGGATAGGAGCCGAAGCGTATAATAAACGAGCGAAGAACCTCCCGCTCCCTCAGTGGATCAAAAGCCTCCTTGATAAAACCTAATCCCACGAACAACAATCCGAATCCAAGGAGAAGCTGACCCCACCGACGCACCTTCTGTTTCTTGCCGAGCATCGTCAGGAAAAAGCCCATCCCTATCAAGGGCAGAGCGTAGCGGGTTATTTTGAATATTGCCAGAAAGGAGACCAGCCAGGCCGTCAGAGTTGTTCCTATGTTGGCTCCCAGAACAATTGAGATTGCCTGACGCAGGCTCAGCAGGCCCGCATTGACGAAACCGACGGCCATGACCGTGGTCGCGCTGGAGCTTTGGACCAGCGCGGTAACGAACGCTCCGATCATGAGACCGAAGATCGGCTTCCTGGTGATGACTTCAAGGGTTTTCTTGAAGCTGTCCCCCGCGACTTTTCGCAGAGCCTCGGACATGGTTTTCATACCGAGAAAGAACAGTCCGAGTCCACCGACCAGTGTGAAGATAGTCTCTAAGGCCACGCCCCCTCCTGTGCTTGCGCGGAAATACTCAGGCTTCAGGGCTTAGGATATGTGTTTAGTCAACTGCCGTTTTTGATCTTCCCGGCAAAGGTTTTTGCGAACTCTCTTGCTTTAGCCAGATCTTCTTTGTTCGGGCTCCCGTTGAACTCGAAGGAATCCTCCAGTTCCCATTTAATCGGCTCGATTATCTGTTTGATATTCCGCAGGGCTCCGCCGCTCCAGCCGTAGCTTCCGAACATGGCTGCTTTCTTGTTGAGGATCCGCTTTACTGCGGCGTGATTCAGCACATCCAAAACCGGCGGAAACAGAGCTCCTTCATAGGTGGGGGCGCCGATCATCACTCCCCGATTCACCCACAGAGCGGGCAGGATGTAGCTGACGTGGGTTCGGGCGGCGTCGAAGATCTGGAGGGGCACGCCCGTGCTGGCAATCCCCTGGGCCACGACGTCCATCACCCGTTCGGTGTTGCCGTACATCGAGCCGTAGACCAGGGTGATCCCCGGTTCCGTCGGTCCGCTGGCGTACTCGGCCCATTTCTTGTACAACTCGATGATCCGTCCCGGATTGCTGCGCCAAATCAGGCCGTGGGACGGAGCGATTACCTCTACCTCGATTCCGCCTAGCTTCTGGATCGCATTGAGGGTGGGCTTGCTGAACTTGGCCACGATATTCACGTAGTAGCGCAGGGACTCCTGCTCGTAGAAGGGCAGATTCTTGCATTCATCGTCGAAGATCGTGCCGACCAGTGCCCCGTAGCCCCCAAAGCCGTCGCAGGAGTAGAGGATCTTCTGCGAGGTGTCGTAGCTCATCATGGTCTCCGGCCAGTGAACGAAGGGGGTGTGGAAGAACTGCAGCTTGCGGCTGCCGATGTCCAGGGTCTCCCCGTCGTGGACCTCCTGAAAGTTCTCGGTGATGCCGTAAAAACCGGCCAGCATCTCCTTCATCTTCGGTGTGCCCAGTATGACCGCCTTCGGATTGATACTTCGGAAGATCTGCAAAACCCCGGAATGATCCGGCTCCAGGTGGTTCATCACGATATAGTCCAGGTCTTCGATCGGAACCAGGTCCCGGATCTGATCGAAGTACTCGTCGGCCTTTATCGCCTTGGACAGATCGATCAGCACCTTTTTCTTGTCGAGGATCAGATAGGAGTTATACGAAACTCCCTCCTCCTCGATCGGCCAGATCCCTTCGAACAGGTCGGTTGTACGGTCGTTCACTCCAATCCAGTAGACGTTCTTTCGGATTTCAACGGCTGGCATCGCATCCTCCTGGGTTATTTCGGTTACATGATTATGTTTTAATATGATACGTGGTGCGGCTTTTGACAAGGTGGTGCGGACCTTGAACAACCGGTGAAAAAGAGCCTATCGTTTGGGTATGGTACTGCCTGGGAATGAACAGCCGCCTTACACGGTCAGAAACGGCAACCTCGTACTCAAGGTGAAAGCCTTCCCCAAGGCCGGAGAGAGGCGAATCGCCGGCGTGCGAAACGGGGAATTGGTGGTACGGTTACAGGCGGCGGCCCTCAAAGGGCTGGCGAACAAGGAACTCGTGAAATTCCTGGCCAAGTCGCTGGGTGTGCCCGGGTCCGAGATCAGGATCCTCTCCGGCGAGAGTTCCCGGCACAAACTGCTCAGCCTCCCCCTGACAGCCGGATCTGCCCTGGAGGACATCCTCTGAGCGCTGTCAACCTCTATCTCGAACAAACCAGACACGATCTTATGGGAGGGAAGGCCGCGGATCCTGTGACGGTGGTGACGGGCAGCAGTGCGGCGGATCTGGATTCCGTCGTGGGCTCGATAGGGTATGCTTATCTCCTGGCCCGAGAGGGGGGATTGTCCGGGCTGGTGTTTCCCTACCTGCCGATTCCTCGCGCAGATCTTCCTCTGAGGACAGAGGTGGTGCAGCTGTTTGCGGCAGTCGGCCTGAAGTGGGAAAATCTGGTATCCGCGGATGATGCAGACCTGGCGGATCTTATGGACACCCGGGAGGGGGAGCTGGTCCTGGTGGACACTCAGGGCCATGATCTTTCTCCGGATCTGCGTGAGAGGGTCTGCGAAGTGATCGACCATCACCCGGAGGATCACACGGCGCAGGCCACGGGTGCCGCCGGGCGGCCGGGTGCCTCCTCCCCCGAAAACATCGCCGGCCTCAGGTTTCGCGGATCCCAAAGGCGCCGGATCTTGGAACCTGTCGGCTCGGCCTGTACCCTGGTAGCAGAACAGATCCTCCACCGCAAGCCGGAAATTATAGATCCTCAGCTGGCAACCCTGCTGCTGGGCGCCGTGCTGCTCGACACCGTCAATCTGGATCCTGATGCGGGCAGGGCCACGGAAAAGGATCGCGAGATTGCCGGGTCGTTGATGAAGGCAGGGCCGGTCGACAGCACCGGTCTGTATCACGACCTGGCCCGGGCTCGATCCGATGTCGAAGGGCTGAGCAGCGCCCGGCTGTTGGGTAGAGACTACAAAGAGCGCATGGTCGCAACGGTGCGCCTGGGCATGAGCAGCGTTTCCCTGCTGATGGATTCCTGGCGCCGCCGGGACGAGCGGCTGGAGGAGGCCCTCTGCGGCTTTCTGGCCGACAGGGCGTTGGACCTTCTGGTTGTGTTCCTCTACGGCCAGGGACAGAGCTTCGAACGCCAGGTCATTCTTTGCAGTGCTGAAGAAAGACTGTTGAATCACGTGGCCGCCAAATTGGCGCAGCCTCTGGGATTGGCGGAGTTCCCCGCGCAGAGCCGTGGCGGGGTCGTGATCCGCTGTTTCGTCCAGGGGAAAACGACCGAATCGAGAAAACGGATAGCGCCCCTGCTTCGGGAGATTCTCGAAAGTCTGTAGAACCCAGCCTATGAGAACCGGCGACCGCAGCGGCTTGCCCTACATCATCGACCCCCATTCCGAACCGGTGTTCCCGGATTCGCTGCGGCCGGATGAAAACGGGCTGATCGCCGTAGGGGGGGATTTGTCCGAGCGCGTGCTGGTGGAAGCCTACAGCAAAGGGATTTTCCCCTGGTTCAATGGCCCGCCGATCATGTGGTTTTCAACGGATCCGCGGCCGGTCCTGTACCCGCAGTGCGTCACGGTTTCCAAACGTCTTGGACGCATCCTCACACAAGGCCGCTTTCAGGTGTACTTCGACAGGGAATTCGAAAAGGTCGTGTTCCTCTGCGGCACCGTGCCGAGATCGAATCAGGAGGGCAGCTGGATCGACAGGAGTTTCTTCGAAGCCTACACACGACTGCACTACGAGAGGTACATCACTCACTGTGTCTCCGTGTATCGGGAGGGGGTCCTGTGCGGCGGGCTGTACGGTGTGACCCTTGGACGGGTATTTTTCGGTGAGTCGATGTTCTCTCTGCAGGCAAACGCCTCCAAGGTAGCCCTGGTTCACCTCTGCAGATGGCTGAAGCGGCACGGCTTCCTGATGATCGACTGTCAGCAGGTGACCCCCCATATCCTCAGTATGGGTGCGGTGCCGCTGTCCCGAAGGGAGTATCTGAGGCTGCTGGAAGTAGGATTGAAGGCGCCTCATCACCACTACCGCTGGTCGGGTGAGCGGCTGCACGATCCCGGGTGAGGGTTGGAGAGGTACAGGCTCTGGGAAGGCTGTCTTTATTTCCTCTCTGTCCCTGCCGAGGCGGCGCATTCGGCACAGATGCCGTACACGACCAACTGTTTGGCCTCCACCACGGTGCCTTCGGGTACTTCGACGTAAGGCATGGTTTGCCCCAGGAGGCAGCTCATGCGCCTGCACTTTTTGCACACGAAGTGGGGGTGGTTTCCCGGGCATCTTTCCTGGCGGAGGGCATGTGCGCAGTATCTCCACACCCCGTCCGTTCCCTGTACGGCATGTACGATCCCCCGCCCCTGCAGGGTGAGGAGGGTTCGGTAAACCGTTACCCGGTTGAAATCCCGGATTTTCTTCCGCCGCCAGAGTTCGGCGTGGGAAACGGGACGGCCGAACCTCAGCAGATGGCTCAGGATCACTGCGCGCACAGGGGTGACCCGCAGAGACGCACCACTGAGAAGGTTGCGGGCAGTTGTCCGGTATTCGGATTCGCTCATCGGCATCCGGAAATTAAATGCACTTTAGTTGCATTATTATTTATCTATTATAAAAAAAATTACAACACTCAGAATATATTTTTTCCGTTTCCATTCTTGACAATATACAGAGATTTCTCTACGATCCTGCCTTACCGGACCGGAGTTGTTAAGTGAGTACCATGAAAACGAATCTTCTTGTGCTGCTGTTCGCCGTATTCTCAGCCGTCCCCGCATGGCTGGGAGGATCCATTGCGCCCCCGCCCGCCGAGGGGGAAGGGAGCCTCAGAGTTGTAACCGGCGGCAAGGCGCACTATCTGGTCCTCAATACCCTGTACATGTTCCCGCAAGCCGCCGAATCCGTGGTGGCTTACGGGGACAGCAGCCAGGCCGGAGGGAATTTCATCTCCCTTCTGGATCCGGGGGCCCGGCAGCGGGCCGTGCTGGCACCGGACCCGGGCGTGGAGGAGATCCTGGCCCACAGACCCGATGCCGTGGTCTTGAAGAGCTATCTCAAGGGCGGGCTCGGCCGCCGGCTGCAGGATCTGAACGTGCCCGTGCTCTACCTGGGCCTGGAAAACCCCGAGCAGTTTCGTCAGGATATTGCAGCCATCGGACAGCTGTTCGGGAATCCGAAACGCTCGGAGGCGCTCATCCGCTTCTACGACCGGAACCTGCAGGAGGTTCGGAAAATCAGTGAAGCGGTTCCGGAATCGGAGAAGCCGGACACCCTGCTGCTGTACTACGGTGTACGAAGCGGCACGGCATCATTCAACGTGCCTCCGCGGCAGTGGCTGCAGACCAGCCTGGTGCAGTGGGCCGGCGGCGACCCGATTTGGTTAGAGGCGGCCGCCGGGTCCGGTTGGCAGCAGATCAGCTTTGAACAGATCGCCGCCTGGAATCCGGAATGTATCCTGCTGGTCTCCTACCACACCCCTGTGGACGAGGTGAAGGCAACCCTGCTTGGCGATCCAAAATGGCTCGAGCTCGATGCGGTGAGACGGGGAAAGCTCCTGGCCTTTCCCGCCGACTACTTGAGCTGGGACCAGCCGGACCCCCGCTGGATCCTCGGGCTGCATTGGCTCATCGGCAAGCTGCACCCGGAGCTGGTGGCCTGCCCCGAGGTGCAGGAGAAGGTAATCGAGTTCTACAGCTTTGTGTACGGCCTTTCGCCGCAGCGGATCGAGGAAGCGATCCTTCCGCTGATCCAGGGTGACTACCCGTAGCCCGGCGGGGAGGGAGTAGCGAAACTGACACGGATCAGAACCGGCGCGCTGTTGACCCTGCTCTCTGCGGCCCTCGCGGCTGGCGCAGTTGCCGCCCTCCTGTTGGGAAGGTATCCAAAGCCCGGATTTACAGACCCCCGTGTCCTGTTCTCAGATCCGCTGGCCGGCCAGATCTTTTTACTTCTGCGGGTGCCCCGGGTTGCCCTGTCGATCCTGCTGGGAATGACTCTGGCCACCTCGGGAGCCGTGTTCCAGCTGATCTTTTCCAATCCTCTGGTGGAACCCGGTTTTCTGGGAGTGACCCAGGGCGCCGCCTTCGGGGCGGTTGCGGCGATCCTGTTTTTCGGAGGCTCCCTGCCGGCGATTCAGCTGTCTGCGGCCCTGTGCGGAATATTGGGACTGGGGCTGGCCTATCTGCTGGCCAGAAAGATCCGCTTCGGCGGGTGGATCCTGCGGCTCATCCTCTCGGGATTGGCCGTGTCCGCCCTGTTCACCGCCGGCATCGGTATCTTCAAGTACGCCGCCGACCCTCTGACCCAGCTGCCCGAGATCACCTTCTGGCTGCTCGGCGGACTTTCCCACATATCCTGGGGCGAGCTGCTGTGGGTGTTTCCGACAGCCTGTGTCGGTCTTTCCCTGCTGCTGCTGTTCCGCTGGCGGGTCAATCTGCTCACCCTCTCCGACGAGACTGCCTTTGCCCTGGGAACTTCTCCCGAACGGGTCCGGTTGGTACTGATCGTGGGGGCGACCCTTTCGGTGGCCGCGGTTATCTCGGTCAGCGGCATCGTGCTCTGGCTCGGATTGATCGTGCCGCACCTGGCCCGCAGGATCTTCGGCGCCGATGCGCGGTATTCTCTTCCCGGTTCGCTTATCATTGGCGGCGGCTTCGGACTGGTGTGTGACACCCTGGCTCGGATGCTGCTGCCCGGGGAGATTCCCCTCGGCATCCTCAGCTCTCTGGTGGGAGCGATCCTGTTCATCATTATCCTCACCAGACGGGGGTTTCGACAGTGAGCGATCCCGCTGCGTTGGCTTTCTCCGGGGTCTTTTTCACCCACGGGGGGGATGCACCGCAGATCCGCAACTGCACCTTCGAGGTTCCCGAAGGCTCGATCACCGCGATTCTGGGTCCCAACGGAGCAGGCAAAACCACCCTTCTGCATCTTGCCCTGGGCTGGCTTCAGCCCGCCGGCGGCAGGATCTCTCTTTTCGGCACGCAGTTGAGCGACTTCAGCGCCCGGCAGCGGGGGAAAACCCAGAGCCTTCTCCCGCAGAAAGAGCCGACCGGCTTCGAATATACGGTACTGGAATACGTTCTTCTGGGCCGAGCCCCGCACCTCAAACCCCTGGCCGCCCCGGGAGCGCGGGACATCCGAATCGCCACCAATGCCCTGTCGCAGACCACGATCCTGCCGCTGGAATACCGGTCGATAGCGCGCTTGAGCGGCGGGGAAACCCAGCTGCTGCTCCTGGCGCGCTCGCTGACCCAGGAGCCGAAGCTGCTGCTTCTGGACGAGCCGATGAACCACCTGGACCTGCGGCACCGTAAGGGTATTCTCGAACTGCTGCTGGACTGGAGAGCAGCCGGAAAAACCGCGGTCCTGACCACCCATGACCCCGAAACCGCGGCCCTGCTGGCGGATCACCTGATCCTCATTTTCCCGGGGGGCAGGATGATCTGCGGCGCCTTTGCCGAGCTGTTCACCGGGCAGCACCTGTCCGACCTGTACGGGCTGGCGATCCGCACCTTCCAGAGAGATGGGCGATTTTTTGTAGAGTATTGACCCGGATTTTCCGGAGGGAATACGCGGCGGTTTGCCCTACGGAGGGACGGTGCGGCGGTCCGCCGACTTGCACCCGCAGGATTCACGTATCAGCAGCGCGGGTTTGAGTATCACATCTTTGATGTATTTTTTGTCTTTCCCGCTGCCCGAAATTTGGGACAGCAAATAGTCAAAGGCGAGTATGCCCATGGTGTAGCTCGGTTGGCTGACCGCGGTCAGGGGCGGATCCATGTAGGAAGCCCAAACGGGATCGTCGAAACCGACAACGGCAATATCGGCAGGGATGCGCAGGCCCCTTTCCTTGAGAGCAGGGATACAACCGCTGACCATAGCTTCGTTGGAAACGAAAATCGCACTGGGAGGTCGTTTCATCCGCAGGAGTTCCATGGTGGCGGTATAGGCCCGGTCCTTCTGGAAGTGTCCTTCCCTGATCAGCGTCTTGCGAAGGGGGATGCCCTTCTCCTGCAGAGCCTGCCGGTATCCTGCCAGACGCTCCTCGCTGGTATCCACCCCGGGGATGCCGGTAATGACGGCGATCCGTTCATGCCCGAGATCGATCAGGTGTTTCACAGCCTCGTATGCCCCGGACTGGTTGTCCGTCTTGATCGTGGGCACCCCTAATCCCTTCACCCCCCTGTCTACAAGAACGATCGGCACCAGGCCGCGGGCGAGTTTCTTGAGGTAAGAGTGGTTGTGAGGTGTGGGGGAAACGATCAGTCCGTCTACATTTCGCTCGAAAAGCGTGGACAGGTACAGTTGTTCGTTTTCAGACTCGTCATCGCTGTTGCAGAGAATGACGCTGTATCCTGCCTTGCCGGCTTTATCCTGGATTCCCCGC